>Ga0307507_10003709_pt1 | contig 28809 bp, 34 predicted proteins | sample 7_EM_MG_FD_207223 | JGI IMG/M metagenome (GOLD analysis project Ga0307507, IMG submission 207223) | Populus trichocarpa ectomycorrhiza microbial communities from riparian zone in the Pacific Northwest, United States - 7_EM | ecosystem: Host-associated > Plants > Roots > Unclassified | place... | reverse complement strand
CGGACTGATTTTTTTTTTTTTTGGGGGGGGGCAGGGGGGGGAATGCGACGCTAAGAGCTACACATTATTAATAACTATCTACAAGAAGTGAAATGTCTTTTTCTCTATTTTCTTTTAGTGCTTCACGGCTCCGATCACGACCCATCACTCTGCCTTTCCAGCGAGTCTGTCTTGAGCGTCTTTGGCACTCGTGCCTACTGCAACTTCGACCGCCTCCCGCGGATTGAGATCACCGTCAGCAACCTCCTCTGCAGTGGTTTTCTTGTCCTTGGGAACGTATCCGGTTCCGATCTTCTTTTCCTTCTTCTTCTTTACCTTGACTTCGGCTGGGTAAGCCAGTTCTGCAACCTTCTTGAATTCCTCGTCCTACTCGAAGTCCTTTCTAATTGGGTCGAGGAGCTTATTAAGGGCTTTTTCAACCCCCCTCTTTAGATCCATTGGGGATAGCTGTGATTCTATTAGCTCATGCTTTGACTGTGAACCTCATGGGAATCGGCGAACCCTATCCTCTTTGTAATCCTTCTTAAGCTCCGTGATAGAGGAGTAAGTGACTGGTCCCCCCCACTTCTCATCCCTAGGGACGACAAACTCCCCCTTCCCATTCTCATCTGCCAACTCGGCAATTGGAAAAATCACATACTCCACGAACGAGATAACCCCATTTCCCTCCACCTCTCCGGGAGCGCAATGCGACTTCCTTAGCTTATTCCCGACAACCTCCTTGCTATCCAACAAGTCAATCTTGGAATTCGGATCAGAAGCACTCATCTTCCCTCCCGCCAAGCCAGGAACCATAGGATTCATCAGATGTGCTCTCTCCTTAAACCCAATCTTGGGCAAATTCTCAGCCGCAAGCGTGAATATCTTCCTCTGATCCACACCGCCGAACTGTGCGTCGACGCCCAAGTGCTCCTCGTCAAGCGCCTGCATGAGGGGGTAAATCAGACCGCTGAGCAAAGGGCTGGCAACCTGCTTGACCACCTCCGCGCCCGCCTTCTTCGCGTCGTGCTCGGTAACAATAGAGCTAAGGCGGAACAAGTCCATAACGTACGTGGCCCCCTGCTGGTACGAGGACCCTAGGACGAAGTGCAGCTGTTCGATTGGGACGCCGATGGCGCGGAGCACGGACTTTATGATCAGCTCGTAGTACCTTGCCCGGTGCGTAACTAGCTCTAGAGGGGCTTTTAGGTTGTCTAGGAATGCGTGGATGTCCGCTAGTAGAACCGTGACTTTGCATCCTGCGCGTAGGAAGTGAGCAAGCTTCACCATTGGTACGAAGTACCCGCAGTGCGGACGGCCCGTTGGTGCGGTGCCCCAGTAGATCTTTAAAGGGCGGTTCTCGGCTAGCACGGATTTTATAATGTCTGGCTTTAGAACTTCTTGTAGGTTACCGGCTATTAGGTCGTATTTTTCGTTCGGGGTGAGGTCGGTGGTGGTAGTGGTGGACGCCATTTTGACGGTGGATGTGTTTGCTTGCTCTTGTTTTATGGCGTAGAAGTGAGCGGATTGGGTTGCGTGAGAGGGAGGAAAACAGGTAGGGGGCGGGAGTCTGTAGAGAACTGAGTGAATGGGATGAGATGGGCTGGGCTGACTTTTGGGGGTTGGGAAAAAACCCAATTTGACCCCGCATGAGTCAGCGTTTCCCTCCCCGCATCATATCCCCTCACTCGAGGATTGCGGTTTGTTCCAGTGCCCCCTGCGCCAAACAAGACCGAGTTTAGCTGGGATACTGAATTGCCGCTTGAGGTCACTACCAATACTGCAGGGGATATTATAAGTCAAAATTTAATGATGTACTAGTACAGTGCGAGGAGAGTATGATAGCGGAAAATAGAGCCGCACCGTTGATACTTGGAGGAGATTGTCACTGGAGCGGTCGAAAGCTTTCACTCGGCATGACACGGGCAGAAATGAACTTTCATTGTGTTAGAGGAAGAGCAAGTGGTTTTATGCTAAGGAAACTTCACGAACAGCACTGGTGACCCTGTTATCATCTCAGCCAATTCTTATCTAGAGAAACTAAGGGATTAAATCATATCAATTGCTAAAGGCACCGCTCTACGTGAGATTATAGAACCCACACACCAGGGAAAGATTGATTTGTGATAGAATACGGAAAAAAAAATCGCGCTCCCATTCTGACCACCTCCATCGACTTCTCGCAGGACTTTCAGCCGGAGGTGCCGAGCTTAGGTGCTTGTGGCCTTTTTCGAAATTTCGCTCATGACAGGATGTTCTTTCTCCTGCTTCTTTAGGTTCCGATAGTGTCTGCCCAAACCATTAGCTTCTATGATTATCTGCCCAAGCCCACAGAGTACTCACAATCCAATACGCCCCAACTGGACACTCCCGACGCCAGCCAAAAAGAAGTTAACAGCAGCCAACCTGTACACGGTTAGTGGCTATTTTGTAGTTATATCTTGGAGTTAAAGTGGTAGGCAGACGGGATGTTCTTCGGCTGGATGATTAGACACCATCTAGTCCAGATAGTGCCTGTGCAGAATAGAGCGACATTCTGGGTGATGGAAAGGGATTCAACAGGACGATAGAAGTCGCTGGCTCCAGCGATGACGAGACCCCACTAGTTTCTGGTTAATTCAATTCGGTAAAGGTTTTGGGGCGCGGATGATACCTTGAGTACAGGAGCCTGTGCAGCACGCAATACATTAGCTGACGAAACTTGCACAACAGCGACCGCTAAAGAAAAGGAAGAAAGAAAGCAATACCCAAAAGTGAACAGTTCGCGGGTTGAGGGCTGGGTTCAGCACTTTGGCTGCTTGGGCTGGTGCTTGAGCGGCCATGTTGGTTGTTTATTGAAGGTTCAGTTTCGTTATGGTTGAAGTTATCAACTCTGTGTCTCGCCCTGTTTGTTCCCCTTGACTTGGCGACTGATCCTCGGGTAAAAGATCTTAGAGGTGATGACTCAGCGGGATAAGTTGCCCAGGCGCCACAAACTCCAATTCACCGGAACCGTTAATTCCGAACAACCACTCCCGGTACAACACAATGGCTGCACGATTCGCATTCGGAAATTCACTGAAGGAATTGCGTTTTCTTTTCTGTCAGACGGGGGAAGGGAGCACTGCTGTTAGGTTTGTTTAATCTTCGAAACGGATGGCTGGAGGAATGGGAGCTGATAATGAGGTGGGGTAGAGCGTTCGTGCAGAAGTCATACCCGCTCATGAAGAAGCATTCTCCTCATACGCCGATATTAATTCGTGAGGCCTTGGGTACCCCTCCAAGGGTATTCGCGAGGTACGGTATGTATCCCGATGAACCCAGGGGCGAGTGAGAAGTTAGGATGGAGGTCTGACGAGCATGTAGAGTTCGGTAAAGAGAAGCAGGAGAGTCTAGCCGGTTCGTTACACTTTCGTCTGCGATTATGGAGATAAGGACTAATACGCAATCGCAGGATTGTCGGATAAGGAGATAGAAGCAAAGGTTTCGGCACTTGTCAAGGACACTACTTAGAGCTGGAGATGGGAAAATAGAACAGCATTGTGCAAACAATATCAGGCGCGACCCGGGATATCTAAGTTCTCACGACCCGCAACAGATTTTGCTACATGATATGATACTGTGCAAAAAAACTAACTTTGAACTTTACCAAACCGATATTGCGCCCAGCTCATACTCATCTCTGGCAGTGTCCACAACTGAATTGCTTTGTCGTCCCCGGCAGCCCCGGAAGCGATATGGACGGGAAGCAAGTGCTCAAAGGTGGGATGTGCCCTTCTAGCATCGTTCCTGTGAAGGAGCTCTGCCAGTTTTGTCTTGCGCTCCTCGCCCGAGGTGACGTTTGTCACTGCCTCTTTTAACGCGCTGTCGAAGGGAGCTACGTAGTCCAACGGCCCACCGGACATCATCGCAGATCGGAGGTCACTGAATCCGTCGTTAGAATTAGGAGGGAAGCCAGAGTAAAAGAGAACACTACCGGAGATTATGTACTGCCATCCCAGATCCGATAATAACCACCCCTTCATCCCGGAGTTTGGAAACAGCCTTTCCAAGGGCGTAATGCATATTAGGATCCTCCTGACTAAACAGCGAAACTTGCACCAACGGAACCCCCAGTGGATTGTCCTCCGGATCAAACACTACCGCGGTCAGCTATCCACACCACCACTTCCCATCCTATCCAACCCAGAACCAAAAGAGGATATACTGCAGGTAAACGGAGCAAAAACCCCATGATCAAGCCCCCTCCTCACCCCCTCGCTCTCAATCCCGGCCTCCTTCAGCAGCCCCAGAACCTTCTCCGCAAGCTCTTTAGACCCCACATTCGGATACTTATGTTTATAATAATGATCCGGAAAGCCATAATAATCATATATCAGATCCGTGAACTCCGCAGTATTAACCTCAACCTTGCTCCCTGCTGCTGCCTGCCAATGCGCTGAGAAAACTACGATAGCCTTTGGCTTGACCTTTGTAGTGATTTCCTTCCCAATTTTTTGTAATTGGTGGAAGGCTGGGTGCTCGACATCGTACATTATGTTCGGCTTTTTCCTCCCCATAGGGAAGGGAAGTTAGCAAGAGTAAATACGGAACAACATAACATAGACCTAGAAAGTGGTAACGAACGCCTCCGTGCGAAACAAAGTATACTGGTGTACGCCCCGTAGCAGCAGTAGCGGTGGAAGTAGAAGTAGCCATGGCAACTCTAGTAGCACAGGATGAAGTAACTCGAGAGAGCCTTTTTAGTATGCGTTGCGCCAGGTTGGGTTGGGTTGCTATGCCGAGTATCAACGGAAGTAGTAGTAGGAGCAAAAACTAAGAATTGATGTTAGCCCAGCGAGGGCGAAAGGATGTTTGGAGCTGAATTATGAAGTTTGAGGAGGTTTTTGGAGATTTGGGAGGGTTGATGGCGGCTTATATAGGGTGTTCTTCGCACTGGTTGGTGGATTTGGGAGTACGGTAAAAATTACTTGAAATCTACTACCGGATCCCCACGGAATCACTGTGCTGTCCTAAACCCATGATAGGCTTAGAAGAGCAGGTTAACGAATACCGCACCATTTAATGAGATTCAGCAAGCCCAGCCTCCCCCGGGCTATACCCTGCCCGGGGAACACTATTCCTTCTTGAGGTGTTTTGTCCCGGCTAGTTGGTCCGATGATGGATCAAGGAATTATGTTTCCTACTGGGGTTGAGTTGGAGCTTGGACGTCACGTGATGGATTGGTTGCGGCTTACGAATCTTAGGTGGGAGGTTACTAATTCATGGTGGAAGCTGATGTAACGGCGGGTTTGTTTGTGTATCAGGGTACGCTACAGGATCTCGGACCTACGAGATTCCGGGGGTGGTGTTGTGGCCAACGATTGGGGAGGTTGGATTTTGAGACGTCTTGGGGAGCTGTACAATAGTACCGTCCCTCCCTCTTTTTCTCCTCAACGAGTAATATCAGGCGGTGTACTGGACTGTGTGCCTTACTAGTAGGTTAAATTATACCCTTCTCATACTCGAGCACAACTAGGACTCGGAAGACATGATCTACGGACCTAGCCCAAAGAACCAGGATATCTTATACCATAATCGGTGACAGGTTATAGACTAACATCTACAATTTCTAAATCTCAAGAACTAAGCCACTGCAACACCATTGATGAAGACGCTATGCATAAACAAAGGAAATCTTATGTGCACTGCCTAAACAACTATAAATACAACCCCCCCCCAAAAAAAAAGGAAGAACAAGAATCATCATGAACTTCCTCTCCTCCAACCCGACCCATCCAATCTTTAACGAACCGGACACCAAAATACTGAACAAAAGGATGCCCCCCCAAAATCACGAAACGCGAGCAAAAGCATTCCTTTATCAGCCGAGAGTGCAAGACGCTTCGTCGGGGACTAGTGGCTAGGGAGCTTTCCGCGCCGCACCAGTTGAGGACTCCGTCGAGGCAGGCCTTGGAGGCGGGCGGATTCCGGAATACGTTCGCCTACCGTATTCCGTTTGATCAAGGACCTCTTCCCAAGAGCGCCCTGTAATTCTTCCTCGCTATTGAACCCCATTCTGAGCGCAGCCTCAGCCGGAGCTATGCAGGCTACGGATGCCCCGGCTGATTTCTCCAATGGGAGAGCAAAGCATGCCAATGGCGCTACGCAGTCAACTACCTTGGCGTACTTGCCGTCGTCACCACAAGTGTGGAAGTCACCGGCGATACAAGCATGGAGTTGAGCGGGGTTCTTGGGATCACAAGGAGAGCCGGTGGTCAGGTTTGCGAACTTCTTGTTCAGGGCAATGGCGAGGCCCGCGTTGCTGTTTGTGGATGAGGGGGGTTGGGTGCCGGAAGGTGCTTGGCTTGCTGGCCGAGTGGTAGTTGGGGTGGCGGGGGTAGCCGGAGTAGCAGAGGTAGTGGGGCCTGCAGGGGTAGTAGGACCAGTAGGGGGGCGAGCGGATGCAGTTACAGTTACAGTGATAGTGCCAGGCGAGCCAGGCGGGCTAGGTGGGCTACTAGGCTTCCCATCCTTGGATGAGCTTGAGGGCCGAGGCGGGGTTAGGCGAGTGAACGTGCGGTTACGGGTGGGAGCTGATGAGTTGGAAGAGACTGGCACAGATGAAACTGGAGCAGATGGAACTGGGGCGGAGGGAGCTGGAGCAGAAGGAGCTGGAGTAGAGGGAGCTCGAGTGGAGGGAGCTGAAGCAGAAGAAGCTGGAGCAGATGGAACTGGAGCCTTTGAGCTCGGCTTCGGGGTATCCTCAGGCAGTCTTCTGAAGCTCCTAGTTTCCGGCGCATTTGTAGCTGAGCTCACGACTGGACTCGACGGCGCCGAAGTTGTCTTAGTGCCCACGGGGAGCCTCAAAGAGGACGAAGGACCAGCCACAGAAGCTGAGGATGGCTTGTCAGATACGGGGGCCTTTGATTCTACAACATGACTGAAGGTTCTGGTGGTTGTTGGTGGCTGGTTGATATATAACGGGTTATCCACACGGGGTTCTCTAATAACTGTCAGAACATATCCCGGGAGACAATGAATGAAATGGATGTACTCACAATACAGGATTACCCTGAAGGGGCCCCGCTATAACTGTATGCAATTGGAATGCGATTAAAGCCGAAAAAATAGCAATCTTCATCCTGGAAAGAAAAAGGAAGGCAAAACAAAAGAGAAAAAGAAAGAAAAAAAAGGATTATCCTGCGGCAGCAATTATATAATATTATAAAGGTAGTAGGAAAAAAAGAGCGATAACTTTTAGAAGAATAAGAAATCTGACGATAGGAAATGCCCAGCAAGACCGATACCGAAATATCATAGCAAACTTCGAGGGAAAACCCAGCAGATATATATATAAATCCCCAAAAACAATCCCAGTCTGTTTTCCCCACGAGGTAGAGCCATCCATTTCGCAACCGCGGCATCGTCACCTCTATCCCAACCCTGCCTGTTTACAAAGTTTCCAATCGTCACTGGCGAGCCCCCAGCCGTTGATACTCCTTCCCCCCCGGCGCGGCGCTCAATAATAGTTAATCCTGCCAAGAAGGTATCCGATTGGTCGGATTAAAGTGGTTTAACCGCGCAGTCGCTGAAACGAGAACTTCAACAGCGTTACACCTATTTTTGCCCCTTCATCCTAAACAAGGGGAATTGTAAATTAATTTCATCCAAACAGGATAAATTAATCTGGAAAAGCGTGCCGTATAGGGAAAAATCGGGTAGCCCGGGTATGGTACTATCATAGGTTGACTTATATAGGCTTTCATGTGTCGTGTGTGTCTGGGGGGGTCTAATTTTGATGTCTCCTCTCCCGGAGCCTCTGTTCTAGGTGTGGCGGGTGGCGGTGGTGGTAGGTTATGGTCAGTAATACCGTATGGTAATTACTGCGCATGCTGCTGGGATCAATCGAGTGGAATGGAGGCAAGATGTACTCATATGATATCGTAAATCAGTTCACGGAAATACGGGTAGAAAAACCACACCAAAATTCTGTATAAAAAAAATGGACATTCTGGTTTCACCTTTCCCATATCAACCCTCCCATAAATTATTACACAAATATATACATATACTTGTACAGGTAACTAGGAATCCAGGGATTTAAAGCCTAGTCTTTATTTTGCCAATCAAATTAGGGGTTACCTGGTCTAATCGATTCTATGCAGGGAAGTCCACAAATCCCAGGGTAAGCACCCATGGAAAAAAGGTGCTCAACTGGAAAACTACTATCTTTTCTAGCCTGTACTATACACAATCCCAATCTCCATGATGTGTTGCTTGTAATAAGTGAACCTCCCTACTCGCAGGATCTCGCAACTGAACAGTAGGCTGTTGTGTTCTAAAGTGACAAAACATAACACTTTTGGAGTGAAATGCAGGGGAAACTATGAGCCATGTGTCACGGCACTTTTCTGCAAGTCACCATTTCTCTCGTGCCATGGGGGTATCATAGGAAGAGGAAGAACTTCCAGCATATGTTTCGCCTACCCAGTTATTCTCTTTCTCCTCTTGCACCCTCACACACCGCGTAGCCGGCCATCTAACTCAAGGTTATCCGGGGTACTGCACCACAGTACGGTACAGGCAGTAAAGTACCACAATAGGCAGGCAGAGTTCTCCGTACAACAACCATTCCGCGGTGTGCTTCCCTCACAAAAAGAAATGTTTTTTTTTGCTGTGTTTCCCCAAGCTCGTGCTTATCACAACCTAGAAGCTACTAGTATACCTTGGTTGGCGACTTGAAAATCGATTTGATGGTCGAAAAACACAGCCGTACTGTACTAGTACATGGCCGGTGTATCGGGAACTTCGAACCTCCCCAATGCATGACAGAACATCCCGCTGGCAAGACAAAGTGAGAATATCCTACCATCCCATAGCTCTACCACACCTCAGCGAACGTGCCGAAAATGCTTAAACTACACATCCGTCATTATCACGCTCACCACGCCTCCCAGCCGGCCACTCACGCTCGGAATGTTGTCCTTCGTCGGGGGTGGGCTATATTATATAATATGCAGTAGACAAGGTTCGGGAAATCCTACAGGAAGCCTAATGCATTCGTATATACTATAGTTTAGAAAGAGGAGCAGAGGGATTGGCCACCATTCACTCAATTGCCACAATTAAAGGGTTGTATAGAGGGCACTACTCCTTTATGGCTCGATGGAATGATCTATAAATTCAACTTGAGATCACCATACTAACATATTCTTCTCCACTTCAAAGTTAATTTGCGAGACTCGCAAAACTAAATAATGAGCTCCGAATGAGCAAAGGGGTTCGGCTCCGTAGCTTGCTCCAGTTAGACACCTAACCTTCTCTAATTTTCTGGAAGAGGATTTGCTTTTGATAAGTGCTCTAGGGGTTGGTAGGGTCTGCAGGTAATTGCATGGTGGCTTAGATATTCGTTCTGGTAAGGTAGTGTACGGGTAGATCTAGAGGTCCGATCTATTACTTACTTCTGCATAACAATATTTGGGGGAAAAATAAGTAATAGCGCTCCAGTTATAGGGCACTTAGCATTCGACAAGATTCCTACAAGAGTGTACTCGAGTGCTAGCGGCCCCACTCGATGGGCTGAAATACTCGCCTCTCGCCAAGTCCTTTATCATGCTAGATTTGTTCATGCCCCTTGCTGTGCTAATCAGACTTACCTCTGGCGGATAGAAAGGTGTCCCAAAACCGGGAGTGTTTATACGGTAGGCATGCTTATTAAATGTGATCAAATGACGGGAGTTATAATCAAGAAGAGATTCGATTCCCAATTGTGACTCCCCCAAAGGGTAATGTTACCAGAGACCTTGATTTGCTACGTCTTGCCAGTAGTATTATAGGCCGTGCACACAACATCGCCCGAAGTCCCTAGACTTTATATTATGACAAGAGATTTTAAACTTTAGTAGTAACAGAGATCTCCAAAATCCCCTTAATACCAGAGGTACTCGCTCAATTACCAGGAGGACAGAAACTCCCAGCGAATTCCTTTAACCGTCGCTTGAGAACTAGACAAAGTTGCATAGATATCTTGACAAAGCCTGGGACCCATGCCACACTATACTCCATGCCAGGTAAGGAAAACACGGGAAATATGAGCCTCGAAACATGCCCGCGGTCCCAACTAAAGTGTTATGCAACAAGGAGGGGTTTTCTAGGAGGTTGGCCTGAGTGACCATTCGACCATCACTCGTAAAAAAAAAGTTTGCTCAAGAATTTTCAGAGTCCGTTCTCCCCAACTCGCCGGAACCACGCACACTTTGTGTCGAGCTGCTAGCAGTGAGGGTGTTTCTTGATTGCCAGTCTACACCTATCCAACTTACAAGCCATGCATCGATTCGTGATTCTACGTGACGACAAGGTACCAGATTAGGTTCTGCCAGGGTGAAGGTAGTAACAGCTACATCCTGATGAGATAACTGAGCTTCAGAATATGTATTTGTGGTTACCACACTACCGTGGTTTAGTCGATCTTTCTGTAGAGTCGCTCACCGCACGAGCTGGCAGCACAGGTCCCTCAAGAATGATACTCCGCCAATCCCATATTAGCGATCAGGACCCGCTGGGAATTCTGTGCTCATCCTCCTAAATACTACCAGTCTTGTACATAATATCCTCAACTAATCAATATACACAATAGAATATAAACTCGTGTGAAACATTATCCTATGGGAGAGTGACAGCATATGATCCACACCCATTTCCCCTATCCCAACAGCTAAATTTCCCTACCGCACAAGATCACTATCCACTAGTTAGCATTCTTCGCCCACTGATCCAAAAAATCTACATTAGAATCCTCACCTCTCAAAACAAATCACGTTAACTACCCAACCCCCCTCCCAAAAATCCTGCTCCCTCACAGCCCGACACGCAAGATCAAACCCGGGAGTATCGCAGTCGGCAACAAGCTCCCAAACCCCCTCACTCCCACATTCAACAACACTATTCCCCGCGCACCCCTTCCTCTGCATTGGGGAACACCCCCCGCCGACCCGCAAATCATCGTGCCCGAAAGAGCGATTGAGCAGTGCAACCAGCATATTCACCTCTTCCTCCTCTAATCGAGCCTGTCCACGCTCACGGAGACTATCACCTAGATAGTGCACCTCCCGCTTCACAACGGCAGGCGTAGCTGTAGGAACAGCAGTGATGGTAGTTGGGGACTGGTCTACGGCCCCCGCAACAGGCGCGGTCGGCGTGGGAGTGGTCGTTGGTCCGGCCGTTGCGTCCGGCGAGAAAGCCAATACCGCAAGATTGTCCATAGTGGGTGTTGCCATGGCAGTATTGAGAGCGTCTGAGCCGTTAGATATTTCCGTTCCGTCGTTATCGTTCAAGTCCTTGGGTATCTCGCCGACGATTCCGCCGAAGTGGCCTATTCCCCATTCTGATAGCCCGCGTCGGCGATTGTGCGGGCTTGCGCTTGTTGTAATGATTGAAGAGGCGAATAAGCCTACAGTTATGAGGGTAAGCTTCATAGGGAGGATGGAGGGAAGGAGGAGCCCGGCTCGTGATATATATTAACAAGAACGAAAGGGAGAGAGAGAAGGAAGGAAGGAAACGGCCGCTCAGCGATAAAACCGTCAGAAACAAAAAAATTCCGCCAGCAGGAATGGGTGGTAAAGGAAGAAAGAAAGAAAGAAGGAGAGAGGGGGGCTTTTGAGAGATGGGAAAAGCTCAAGATAAGTATAAATAACATACATCCAAAGCTTCTAACTACAGACCCCCCCGAAGTACCGGCATGCATGCTATGATACAAATACCTGTACTACTACTCACAGCAGACGGAGGGTACCGGTACCCAATAACAGGGACTCACAGAATATATGGCAAAAAATCTATGCGCATCTAAGCGTCCATACAAGTTCACGACCCCTGCTTCCGGATGCATCTTGCCTGCTGCGAGTACCGGTATTGCCAACACCCAACTTCCCTATCCTGCCCACTATTACCCCAGTGCGACCACGCTTCACCCCATACCATACCGTACCGTGCTGTACCACCTACAGGGGGAATTCCTTCAGATGCGCTAAAGCCCTAGCTTAATTAAAGCAACGTTACTCTAAAACGTGCCCTGTGAGAGACCCCTGCATGGCTCGGTTAAGCGGAGTGTACTAGTACTAGTATGCCAGATTGATGGAAAATTGGCCGGGATTAGCGTCTCAATCGAACTTTAGCTTTGGTACAGTATCGAACCGGGAGAGTTCATGTACTATATCACAAAGTCTTTTTCTTAGGCGGGTGGAGAGGGGGGTTAGTTTTAGGTGGTGAGTGGGGACGGGCGATACGGGGTTAGGGGTGGGGTGTCGAGACTTAACTTACCGCTCTCGACAGTCTACGTATCATAGGCTGCCGAAATGGGCGAGTATGAAACTTACTCGGCTGGTTCCAGTGGTCGGTCGATGTTTTGGGTTTTGTCGTAAGAGTTCGGGGGATTTCCGGGGTAATATTGGCCGTCCGGAGGAAGCTTATCTAGCCTAAGGTGGAGAGGGATGATCCATGATGAGGCTCTGAACCGTCCATCTGATCACTATATATCACTCGCATGTGCCCACCGTTATCTGTCTATGAGTAAAGGCAGAGGAGAATCTTGGCGAAGTTTCCACCTTTTTCCCGCGTCGCAAAAAGTTGGAATCTAGGTGACATCAGGGGAAGTGTAGGATTAGATAGTAGGAAAGAAAGTTCTTGTACATATGACCCTGCCTACACTATTCGCGTCTCCACTTAACGCTCGCTCGACACTTATACAGCACTAACAGCCTATGTTATGATTCAATATACTTTACATTTTCTACAATGATTCATGTATCTATCCCTTCGCGCCAAAAATCAATAGAAGAAAGAAATGAAGATAGAGAGGAGAAAAAGCCTATTTCGGGGGGACAAGACATTACCGTGCCCAGAAACAGCCCAGAAACAGAAGAACCCATCAAGGGAAGGAGAAAAAACAAAGTAAACGCCAGGTAAGCCCAATGAGAAGCCCCAACCATATATAAAAGCTGAAAAGAGTACAATAAAGAAATAGGAAACAGAAGGAATTACTAAACGACAAGATGATAATCGTACATAGAATAAGGCCTTGATATGAATTACTTCTTCTTATCCGGAACCAACTGCAAAGGCGGAAAATTGCCCGGGCTCCTCTCAACAACGTGGCCGAACCGCCGTCTCTGAAGTGCATCGAATCGGCCGGCTAATTTGGCCTTCGCGGCCGCGCTGCCACCGGTCTTTTTATTTCCGAGGCTCAGCCAGCCGCGCTTACCCTCTTTCGCTCCGCTCTCGCCCCACATTGTTAGGCGTTGGGTTCGGCGGAGTTTGTGGAGTCCATAAGCACATATTATCGCCGAGAAGATGAATGCCCAACCGGAGACACCCCAGAAGGCTAGATCGGACTCTTCGATAAAGTTCTTGAGATTCATGCCGTAGAGACCGGCAATGAAGGTGCCCGAACCGATCCCCAGGGTTCCGATGGAGAATTTGAGGTCGAGGAGCATGAGGGAGTTACGGTTTGCGTCGAGGATGATGTTGACACTTTAGATTGTTAGCTAAATTCGTTGTGGGTATGAAGTGGATGGGTTACATTTCCTCGGTATTCCGAATACTAGAGACCAAGTTACTTGAAATTTGAACAATCTCATCACATATCTTATGATACGATTCAAGCAGCATTTCAATCTCCGTGTGCTCCTCTGTCGGTCGGGTCTTCCCCAACATCTTTTCTGTCAGGTACATGTCCGCCAAATCGTCATCCGCTTCTAGAATCTCCTCGATTGCATCCCTAATCAATTTAGCCTTTTGTTCAAAAGTCGACAACTTCTTCGAGTAAATCAGCAATTGCCGTAATTTGTCTCTATCAATATCTTCTTCCAGTTCCCCAAGTAAAGTGATAACAAGCTCTTGCAAAACCTTCATTTCTGCTTCTAGGGCAGCCGTGACGGAGATCAAGATCGCTTCCAGTGCCCGCATTTCGTACGGGAGACCGCCCATAGCCTTTGATCCTTGCCGCAGTTTTCCCTCGAGATCGTACATAAAGACTGATTGTGTGTAAGAGTCGGTCGAGCCATAAACATCAAATAACAAGATTGTATCCGCTTTGATCAGGGCCCGGATGTGTAATAGGTTAACGAGAATTGAGTTTTTCCGGACGAGGATATGTGGTACGATTATGCTGGGTACCCAAAGCTTCCGGAGATCGCGAGGCATTAATCCGTGCTACCCACCACGGCCAATTTAGCATCCTAACCTCTAAACCAAAAAGATAGCCCAACCTTAGCGCACAGCTCGTTCTTCTTAAACTCCCCAGACACCACCGTAACATTTCCTGCAACCTAATCAGCACCTCCTTAAAAAAAAAAAAGTGGGGAAGGAAAAAACCCCACCTTCCCGGTCAAACTCCGTGCATCTCAAGAATTCATCATTGTGGTTCTTATGCAGCAAGCTCCGCCCCAGGATAGCATCTTCAGTCCCAGAGTCTAAATATCTCGAACTAATCCCCGCCTCCCTTTCTAATCCCTTCTTGACCCGTTTCCCAAACAACGCCTCTATAATGCTCGAGCTCATCCTCGAGCTAGTTACCCACGGCCTTGAGCACCCCGCTTCCGCCGTCGCTGCTGTTGGCCGTTGACGGGCAATTGGCAGCAGGGTACTAGAATGGCTCCTCCGGGAGATCACGCTTTGTCCCCGGATGGAGGAGGGGAGTCGCCGGCATTGCGGTGCCTGGGACGAGCGCCGGAGGACTAGTAGGAGTGAGGGTGAATAGGTAGACCGTGGTATGTGGGCGTTCATGTAGAAGGGGAGGAGGGGAGGAGAATTGGGAGTTTTTCTTAATTATGTAGGAGGGGTGGGGGGGAATTGTTATGATTGCCGTCGCCGGAACATTTAATGGGAGGTTTGAAAGTGGGAAACAAAGCTGAGAAGATAAGACTGTGTAACGGATGAACTTTTTTTTCTGTAGGAGGCTCTTCGGAGGTTGAATTTTTTGCTGCCCTTCCGATGCGGCTTACCCTATGTGGCCATAGTATAACCTCATCTGTAGAAACGCATTACTAATCGGGAACTTCACAGAAACTCACCCACTTACCAGAACCTTAGTTTCCACCTTACCCTGAAGCCAGATAACTTATTACTCAAGAATCAGTGTACAGCATTATCATACTACAAGTAGCCCAAGTATTCCCAATAACTGTCAGAAACGACGCTAAAACCAGTGATTGTAGTGCTCTCCCTCACTTACTATCACTACTCCGTCAGATGGCCTTAAAGGATTTCAAAGCTAGTTTCAACCACATAAATTTAACATATCCACCTTTCGTCTATTCTTCCGTCTACAATTATTTGCTCATAACCCGTTCCTGTCCTTGCAGAAAAGTCGAATCGGCTCCTATTCACGTGGCCGCCTAGTAACGCTCGTAGGTATTCGCCCTAAGGATTAAGATTACTATAGGCAAGGCTTAAACAGCCGTGAAAGTAAGAAGGGAGTTTCATAAGAGAGCAAATGAAGCTGTAGTGATCACTGATAACGCGTCTGGTGAATGGGAAGCTAAACCCATCTCCCAGAATAACCAACGCCAGTGGCAGTGGGTGTGTCAGACAAGTCATAAATAAGGGCGCACCACCGCCGACTAACAAACTCATCCGCCCACTACAAAATGGGGGGTTTGGGAAATGCTGGGAGCGTTGAGTGCCGACGGGAAGCCTTCCAATCGGCTAGGGCGATTGCCGGAGTGAGAAATGGGCGACTGAAGTACCATACATACTTCGCCTTTGGTCGGGCGAGACCTACCACTCTGCACTTTTAGATAGGCAGGTGAAGAGGTGCTCCTATACCCCCCTATCCCCCCACTGCCTTCCAAGAGCATCTCTATAAAAGGGCCCCCATACTGTGCTTCTAAAGCAAGCCCCCTCGCCGCCGCCGCCCCATCTCCACAAATCTTTTCCTGCACTAATACTAGTCCTCCTGTATCCACCAGCGCCAGCGGGGATATCAACCCTTGCTCACCGGTCTACTAACGTGTCACCAAACTTCGGGACAACTCCCGCAGAAGTGCAACAATTTTCTGAAGGATTTGGCGATCGAAAGTCTAGTAATGTATACTCCAAGGTCCTGAGAGCTTTTCAAGTGCATTGGAGGACGCTATATTTGGGGGGTGGAATTGAGTTTGAAGTTGAACGGGCTTAAAGGGTTATAACGCCTCCCAGGGGATCTGCGGTAGGCCTTCCAGAAAGGTAGTACTATGTTCCAATAGTAGATGGCCCAGTATATGCAATTATGGGTGGACTGGCTACTAGCAAACACCGAAGGAGAAACTGCAGTGGATGCTATATTTATGGTTCTTGCAGTCTTTATATAGCTCAGGTTAGCGGAAAGCTCGACCGTAGGGAGGGATGTTAGGCCTTCGAGCTTTAATTACCATGGAAGCCCGCATTAGATCAGTCTCACAAATAACCTTTTAGAGGTCGTTGTACTCGTAGTTTGTTACTTTCCAGCGTCGGATCTATACACCCCACGGTGCCCCAGGTCAACGAATACCTCTAGAGGGTATTGCAACTCAATAGCTTCCGTTATGTGGTCAGTTAGTGAAACCCAAAAATACTATACGACTGTAATTCTTATTCAGTTACATGTCGAGGGCAAAACGCTCACATACCGACAGACATGCTCAAAGGATAACCAGATCTTGCATATTCAGCCTAACCATACATAAAACTTATACACTCTAAAGTAACTGAAAAAGAGAAAAAGATGGCAGTAACTCACGACTTGATGTACATACCATTGCGGTAAACAGCAAGGAATTGATTGAAATAGCTTGAATCCAAAGGTAAGAAGCCCAATAATACATACACCACTACACAATCAGATGAAGTGAAAAGATCCTGTAAAGAGGCAAAGGGATGACTAAAAATTTTCCTTTTTCAGATCACTGAGAATATTGCATCTTCGCTGCTAACGCAATCAAGGCAGCCCCAACCCCACTACCGTCTTTAGCAACCCCCATCCTAATCCGCTTCTCGCCTCTCTCACCAAGCTCAGGAACATCTCTCAGGGCCTCCCTGACGTACTTTTCAAAGCCAGGATAGAACTCCACGACACTCCCGTCAACACCTATATCAATAGGCTCATCTTGGATACTCGGCGGTGGTGCATTAGCCGATGGAGCAGCCGATGACATCCCACTAATTACGCTCTTCAAGATTTCGATGCCCTGTTCCACAAGTGACAGGTCCTTCAAGTTAAGGCCATCAATCAGAGGCTGGTCAGGTGGTGAGAGTTTGCCTGTCGCGATAACGATAGCTGCAATTGGCACCGCAGATAGGCGGGCCGACCGTTTGCCGATTGCGTGAACAAGAGTTTTAACTGCCTGGGCTTCGTCATTGGAAATGGTGGACGCAGAAATTCCCAGGTCTTTCTGCAATTGTTCCTTGGTGATAGAGAAATCTTTGGTCGAGTCCGCTTCTATGTAAGATAGCAAAGAGGTATCTATACTCCAGGGGGTATTCAGAATTGAATCCTCCGCAATGGCAGAGGTAGCAAACAATCCTGCATCCTCCTTCATCGAAAGAATTGCATTTCGTAGAATTTCACCAAGGAACATCCCACTAACACGCTTCTCAAACATTTGGATCCCAGGGTTGACTGAATTCTGGTCAAGTGCCCTGTCATGAGGGGAGTCGGGGAGAACATTTAAAGCATTATCGAAACTTCCCCATTCAGTGTTGACGACCATCTCGCCGGTTGAAGTGTCGTATTCGCCAACATCCTCGGCAGATGCAGCTGTCATCTTAGTTATGCGATCTAGCTTTTCTACATAGGCCCCGTTGGTCCCAGTTCCAAAAATGGCGCCAAGCAGTGTGCCGGTTTTGCCCGGGGAAGTGTAGGATCTAGCCATGAGGGTTCCAACAGTGTCGTTGACCAGGGCAGCAACCTTGACAGGGAGGCCTAGAGCATCAATTTCCTTTTGGAGCAGCGCACAGACATCCTCGCCAATAGCATCGGGGATGTCAAAACCCTTGGTCCATCGAATGAGATAGCCCTTATTAATGGCTTTCTGGTCGACAGGAAAGGAGAAAGTGAATCCAAGGTGCAGATGGTGCTCTGGATCCTCGGAGAAGCGATCTGAGTGGTGCTCATTGACAAAATCGGCTACCTTCTTGGCAAGGAAGGAGAAGAGCGAATGGGAGTCCGAAACCATCAAGGCTTTCGGGATAGCGACTTTTGACTGGGTGAGAGTAAAGGTGGTATCTCCATTTAGGACCACCGAACAAACACGAAAATTGGTCCCACCAAGATCGACGGCGAGATAGACTCCCTATGCCCAGTTAGCTATCGGATCAGATCAAACACACGCGAGTCGAATTGCAAACCGCACCTGGGCGGGAGCAAGTCAAAGATGCAATCTCTTCTCATATATGAGACAAGGCGCCATTAGGGTATCGAGCGTCTGATTGGGTCTAGGCATTGAACTTGGGGAGAAATTTTTACCTTCTCGGTTCCATTAGGAACATTAGTGACGTATGTTGGGATCATCGTCATATCCCTTTCATCGTTCTGTAACCCATCATCTATCCTGCTATTAGCAAACGCGGGCAAAAAAGAAAAAAAGAAGAAAAAGAAAAGAAAAGGCCAAATCAGAGAGCAACAACCAACTCACCCATCAACCTCAAAAATTCCTTGACGCCCTCACGAACTTGCTCGGGGGAGTACTCAAGCTCCCCCGCAATTTTCGCAGCTTTCTCCGCAAGTGACATGTTTAAAGCCTGTTGTGTAGTGATTTTGGAAGTGTACTCAGACAAGGAAATGCTCTCAGATAGAGTCGAAAACTCAAGAGAAATCCCGTCAGAATTCCGAGAGAAAGTGGGTAGCTTCTTGCTGGATGAAGGGGGCTCAATTTCAAAGGCTTCCTTCTCAAATTGTTTCCTTGGCGACGCAATGTCCAGAGTCTCTTCCCCAGAAGACCCCGAAAACGACGAACGCTCCCTCAAGAAAAGGCCCTCGTGACCAAGTCGGGGGCAAACCGCGTTACTCTGTACAAATTTCTCTGCAACACTTGTACCCTGACACCCGAATATATCACTAGCCACCAACTTTGCTGCACTCGTTGGACTACCCTTCAAATTTGGGGGAGTTGGTGTCGGTATGAAGGGATTGAGGAAGAACTGCAGAAAGGCAACACTGAAGGCAGCGGCAAGTGATAAAGTACGAAAAGTTGAGACGAAGAAGGAGAGAGTCGAGGTGGAGGACTTCACCTTTGCAGAAGGTTTAAAAGATGGGATGGGGAGGGATGATGGCTGGGATGGTGAGTAGTGGGAGGATGAGGGGTAAAAAAAGGTAACTTGTTTGTTGATTTAATCGCTATTAATATTATGATTACTTTTAGGGGCTTGATTCTAGACATGAGGTAAGTGTGAAGTGTGGAGGGGCGGAACGGGGTTAGGTGGAAGGGGGAGCAGGGAAGGAAAGTCCGGCTGGGGCAACCTGGGCAGCCTCACCAGCGAGGCGGGGGGGGCAAGAGAGGAGTGGAGAGGGAGGGGCAAAGAAGCTGAGTATTAGGTATCATTTTAGCGGCGGGCCTAGCGGGCAAGCACATAAACTAACTTGCGGCATGAGGTGGAGATGGAAGTGATTTTCTATGGCGGAAAACGGGGACAAAGAAACAAAGGGGGCGGGCAGGAGGACAATTGCGGGGATGTTTACCACTTGCTTGTGCCAGTGCGAGGGATTTATTTATTCTCTGATCTGGACTACTTTCCAGAGCAGAGGGAACGAGTTTTCAATGAAGTCGGCGCAAAGACGGCGAGAAAGCCTGGGGGATTGAAAATGGGGCGACACTGATAACTGGAATTAGGAGGTGTTGTTACAGATAGGGCGGTGGAAGAATGGGGGAAAGTCATACCGGTAACTGGATCCTGGAAATCAACGAATCGCAGTTGCCTTACTTCGATAAGATAGAGGGCACGGGTAACCGTCGATGAAATATGGATAAGATGCGGGTGCTGGTACTTGAGTACGATATGGTTGATAGGTTGTGTAAGTGCGGAAGGACGGGAAAAAGTACGCGGAGCGGTCCACAGTTGATTAAGGACAATGAGAGATGCAAGGGTCACATTTCTAGGTTCTCTTGGGTTCCTCAAAGGATTTAAGCCGCTTACGTGCACACCCGCCACACCCAAGACACAAGCGGTGGCTTCTAGTGTTGGCGGCTTTTGTTTCCTTCTTTGGCCTATCGCAAGTAATCCTGGACCTTTCTGTGAAAAAGCTGTTTCTCCTAGACAGAAAAACAGTTTCGAACACAGTTAAGTACTGAATGTGCAGCACCAACACTTTTTTCGTACAAGGTGCGGATCAGGCGGCCTGATGCCGCACTTGGAACAGGCACGAAATCTCGGAAAATCTCTCATCTGTCGACCCTCGATCCCTCCCCGCAACATTCATGCTGCGAACAAATTTTTCTTTTCGGGGATATTTTGTGGGTCAGAATCTAGTTTTACACGACCCCCGGGACTAACATATGAATCGGGAAATGTACCTGTCCCTCATCACCATTCCCCCCACCTCTCGCACAATCTCTGAATGCGTTGCGGTGCCGATGCCTTACTGCTACTAAACAGCCGCGCCAATTGAGCCATTTCTCCAAGAACAAGGGAGACCTTATTAAGATCCAATAGATATCTAACGGGTCGGAAGAATCTTCGGAAAAATATCCTGAAAGCTAACTAAAATGGTTTTGCCGGCACCAACACAGTGCTCGTACCTGCGCCGCGCTGCGGTCTATACGCCGCTGCTGCGGGGCCTACCTTAGGGCTTGCTATGATAGGCAGCGAGGGCCAAGTACCACGCGTGTTCTAGTGGTCACTTTTTCTCACTCGCTTCCTCGCAGTCCCCCAAGTTGGGGGGTTTACGGCATGCCGACGTTCCTGCATAGGATATCATGCTTATAAGACATCTTGCGCGGTGGCACTCGGCATGAGCAGATGAAGTTCCCGAGCATGGTACCGTACCAAACGGGCCACCATTGCCCCAGAAAACGAGCGTAGGATGACAACCAAATTGTCTTCTCGAGATATCAGTAAATCTCATATCCAGGGCAGAGCACGGAACGACGTGCATACTAAGTACAACTATCCCGATCTACGTTTTGGCAGATCGATACCGGTGTCCAAGTATAACTCCTAGTCTATCGGTATCCTTAGACTCTATCCAGAACACACTACCTACCCTAGTTGTAGAACTGATACGGTACTTTTGTAATTTCTGCTCGCGTCCTTTATGGCGCTCGGTGGTGGGTAGCCTCCCGTAAGGTCTGGGGCGCGTCTCCCAAATTCCGGTTGGCCATATCTCCACACCAAAAGACCGCCCCTGTTGAAAATTTCACCAATGCCGGTAGGCACTGCCTCCGATATTCAAAAATTGCCATTCCACTTCAAACGGGCGAAAGTATCCTACTTGCTGTGTTATAGGAGATTGGATTTAGAAATTTAGAAATTTACGCCCACGGCAACCCATCCAGTATTTCTCAAAAAAACATTAGTCAAGTACTAACTATCTCATGATTCTAGTGAGTAAGATTACCACGGCAAAAAAAAAAAGGATAGATATAACCTTGAGGCTTGAGCGTCGCGATATATGAGAGGCGATATCATCGCTAATGCTTTGGGAGTAGCCACGGTATACATGGTATGCTACAGAATAATTGATGAAACCCTTTGGGGGGTTTTCTTTTAACAGAAACATACAGCCCAACCCAACTGCCACTATGGGTTTGTACTGTATGTGTGAACGCTTTCTGTTGTATTCATCATTCCAACGGGCTTTGTCTTTTCAAATCTGCTGGGTTAGATCTGGATCCATATGGCCAGCGTGTCACACCGGTCGTCCAGGGGTGCGAGCACATCATATCTTACAAGTGCCAGGGAGATGTTTTCGTACGGGACAAGGGCAGTTAGCCAGCGAAATAATCCCTGTCTTTTACGAAAGCATCTCCCTGGGTACTTGTAAAGCTCTACCTTATGCAGGCTGTCACGGAACGACGTTTTCCTAGCCTTCCCAGGTGACGAAGGCCGGAGTGGGATTCGAGCCTGCACCCGCACTGTTGCTATCAGGGCAATGGCCATCATCCTGAGGACTATGACTGTCAGTATTGTCTCTCTGAGCCACCCAGTCAGTGTGTAGTTTGTACGCTACCGAAGCATCAAGCTCACCGGAGTAGTACTGATTACTTTGTTATATGTTTTCCGCTTTTTTTTTTTTTTTTTCTCTTATCAAAAGCGGGAGGAGCCATGACTATGTTCAGCACGCCATAATAATAATAAATCAGTACTGGTACCTCCTTTTGAGTGAAATACTCGCCGCTCGTACTGGTTAACTTCAACCTATCTAACCCTAAGGAAATGAGAATAAGCCGCACTTAGATAACAGCCACCATAGTGACTGTTGGTGAAACCAGAAACCAATCATCATCGAGGGCCTGCAGGTCGGGCTTTGTGGTGGCGAGAGCGCAGCCTTAGGCTGTTTTGTTGGCAGCGGGGGAAATGCATGAAGAACTTCATGCTTATGACATGCCAAACAGGATCGAAATTGGAATCGTGTTTGATATACTCGGAAACTTTGAATTTCTCGAGTTGGGGTCTTTAATACCGGCAGCTCAATCCACAGGTTCCAGGAGGGATTTCTACGGCAGTTATAGGAAATACAGTCAATCCGCCAAGGGATGAAACCCGAGCAAGGAGCATCCTTGAGCAATTGCACAGATCATTACAAGTAGCCCGCCTCAGAAAAATATATTGTGCATCAAGGATTGCATATAGAAACAGATATATAAACTCCTGTGTACTAAGCCCACAACACCGCCACAAATACATGCTGTGCCAGAACTTAGTGAACAGCAGTTTACCTCAGAAGCAGTGGTTTGCTTACTAATACCCGTACCAACCCCTCCCTTTGCAGGATCTAGTGATAATGCAAACCTTTAATTTGGTGTATAAATGCGGGCTTGTTGTCCCTGAAACTGTGTGAATTGGACTGTATGATTCGTTGAGAATTTAGTAACTCTGGAGGTGCTGAGTTGGTTAGGGTCCGAAAATTAAATTTACGATCTTTCCTACCAACAACAGTAATTTGGCAGCGGCCTTTAATTTAGCGCGCCTGGCAACGAATTTTACTGTCCAAGGATATATGCCGCCTCGGTGTTGAGGCGTTAGATCTGGAGTCCCAGGACCAGGAATCATCCTTTCAAACCGTTTTCGGGAGTCAAAAGAGTGAAAAGAGACAATAATTAGGAGTGCCAATCGATTAGCATTAGTGATTAGTGGACATGTAGGGATGTTACAGGACGCCATAAAATTGGAGTAGTTGAGATGAGTGATCGTCTATGAATCCACTGATTCTATCAAGACTGTATGAGGCTAAATTGAAGCCAAAGGGGGAGAGTAGATTAGAGCTTCTAGGGCAGTTCTTTTTTAAGAGCGAATATACCAGTATATGAATGGGTTGGTTTAATACTCAGTACAGAGCTCAATCTGATCAAAAATCCCGTAGGAACCCTACTGTACTCGGACATGGTCAAAAAGAGCGGAAAAACAAATCAGCAAAATCAGGTGGGGTCGTTAGAGGATCAATCACATCAGTGGAAATGCCCTTATTTTAGCAAACGTCACAAAACCAGATTGGAGGAGTCGGTAGGTTATCTCAGTACCGGTGCTTGGCCATTTAGATCATGATGAAATCAGCAAGCCTAATTCATCGGATGAGACGGGAGGACCATAGGCCACAGAGGATGCGCACAACATGATAAGTTGCCATGCCGGAGGGTCCCTGGTTTTGATCACATGCCAACCTGCATCTGTGTTGCCCGTGAATTGGATATGATAACTCACATCACCCTTCTACTCGAAGAATAAGAGTTGACGCTGTTGCTTTTGCGTTGATCCGGTCGATGGTGGTAAAAGACTTGACGCGCCGGTTTTCACGTTCGATCGTTGCCCGTCAAGCACAAACCAACTCGATCACGGTGCAGGTTGTTTTCTCATGGCGCCCTATGGATTGGGATGTCGTTTTCTTGGAGTGGAAATACTTGTAAATAAGTGTGAAGTTGTTATGCTCTACGGCCAGAGCGAGATTCGTTGGTCCTCCTTTTACCCCTCGCCCAGAGAGTGTAGTCCAATCGTTTCTGATCAAGGATCGGCGGCACGCCTTCTTACCGATCCCGTAGCTAATCCGTATAAAATATCCCCTTATCCCCACCGTCTTTCGTTCAGAACACCAACATCGTCCATCCTCTCGTCATTCAAGCCAGGTGATCCTTTCCATTAGACGGTCTACCGGACCACCCGGGCAATTACCAGAATTCACCAGGAGAACGACCTAAAGTTTCCCACCTTAGTCTGACCCTCGTGTGGACTAGGCGGCTGTCTATTTGTGCCGGAGGGTGATTTTTTATCGAGGTATGCCTCTTGAGTCCTACCGAGTCGCCAGTTCTCAACTGACAAATTGGATGCCTGCAGCTATAGTTTAGACGATCTCTAACTCGATATACGATTAAATACGTGCAAGGAGCCCGGGAGGGTAGGCGTGCCGCACCCCGACAATTTTTCAATCTTTTACTAGTCTTTGATGAAGAGCCCTAATAGTTCAGTTAAGACTTGAATTTCCCTCCGGGTCGGGGTTGGAATTATTAAGTTGAGGTGGATATAGTACACATTACTTGTTCCCTATTTTTAGCAATTAAGTTATGGGCAATGCCTGATATACCTCAGCCGCGTATCTGGCACTAAGAGTGCATTAGCACTTCGCGTGCTCTCAACCACCGACTCGCAGAAACAATCTTGAAAAACGTCAGCTAATGCTTCCCTACCAATTACATCTACCCTTCTAATCAAGACAACAGAAAAAATCTTCTTCTGGATAAATTGGGACAATCGAGTGATAATAGGTGAGGATTATGCCATCAGGCCAACTGGGAGTGGCTAAATGGAGGGGGTGCTGCGTGGTTGGACAAAGAAGAATTTCCTTCCAAGGCTTTTGCTGAGTGGTTGTACCGAGGGCACCGGACTCATAGAAGACTCTCCAATGCATAAGCCACCGCCGGTGAATGGCGTGATTCCCGACTACCCCTAGTATCGATTAACTTACCGGTAGGGTGGCCAGCTTGCAGAAAGCAACCCCGGCCACCAGATAGATTCCCGAGTGCCCGCCTACCTGCCTGAAAATTTTTCTGCCGGAAATCAGCTTTCTGAGTCGTTCTACAGTGAACAAAGGCATCCTACATTCGGCGCATTTTCCCAGATATTCGCATGGGCGGGGGAAAGATTGAAAAATCCTCACCACGTGCTCAAAAGACGGGGCTCATGATGTTTTGATATCCCATAGTTCTTGTCATAATATTATTGTCCCCCTGAGTGTGGCAGTTAGGTCAGAACTTGAGAAAATTCACTATGATATCTACCATACCAGTACTTCCCGAACCGCAAAGTTCCCTTTCCACCCAAAGCCTCGTTAGCCTTGTCACGGCGACCACCCCAACCCATTTCCAACGACCATAGATCAGTAAACTAAGTTAACCAAATACCGGGTATCACAGTATTTATATTTTACCGTACTTTCTTCATTAAACTTGCAGCTCATATTTTTCGAAAATCTCAGAGCAGTGTGGTTGAGATTAAGGTTCATGTGTTGCGGATTCTCGGGACAATCAAAGCACAAGACACCATGTCAGAAGCCTCAGGATCCGATGCCGGTTGTACTCGAGCACAGTGTCTTGATAGGTCGGGATCTACAGTGCCTTGAGTTGCGGTTCATGTGTGTTCTCTGGAAGTTTACTCGTGGCTAAAGCTCACCACCACTATTTCTGGTACTTGGTTGTCGTATCAGCGATGCACAAGTGGGCCATCACCGGTAAGCTTCGGTAGTGAGTCGGGGAATGTCATACCAATACTTTAATACGAGGGAGGGGAAGGTCTACACAGCCCAGTCACTCGCTTGTACCACACGTTTAAGCCACTGAGGAAGTGGACGCGTCAGGTTGGTTGGGAGTTGAACCGCCAAGAATGCTGGAATCGGGGTCCTCGGATAATATTCTATCCGGGTCTTTGGAAGTACGATACTAGTACGGGTACAATAATTAATAGCGACGCGAGTGATTCTCTATGAATGTTTGAAGAAAGAATAGAAAGCTCTCACGAGGCTCCCAGCTCAAGCCCCTCAAAAGTATGATTGAAGGTCTAAATGGGGAACTTTCTACGATATGCTCCGATGGTCAAGGACAAGACTGTGATACGGCGCAGCCTCAAACACTTGCAAGGATGTCCCATCAACTAGCAGCACCCTAACCCTGAGAGCGGCTGAGCATATGTAACAGACTTGCGAGTCTTCCTTCACCAGAGCTTCCAACAACCAACCAACCTCACGTCTTCTTCTCCTCCATCCTCCTCCACCCCCCACTTTAGCTCCAACAAACTTTAAAGAACCTCTACAAGCAAAGAATAAACCAGCAAACGATCATGTCCGTCAACAAGAACCCTACCGACACTAAGGTGGCTCCAGTAGCTTCGGACCCACCTTCATACACTGACGCTACCTCCTCCAACTCCGCGCCCGTCTATGGCGATGGCAACGTCTTCACTGACCAGCCGACGATGTCCTACACTGCAACTACCCCAGAGCCGTACACTCCTCGTAAGAAAGGATGGATGTCCGGAATGTTTGATTGTTTCGTTGATCCTGCGTCCGGTAAGCTCCCGAGAAATCTCTCTCCTCGCTAATGCCAGTCTTATCTGCCCAAAACGGGTTAACCGAAGCTAAAACAAAATTTCTTCTTCAGGTGCCAAGGCCCTTTGCTGTCCCTGCGTTTCGTACGCGCAGACTCGCCATCGTCTTCACGCTCCTAATACCCCCACTCCAGTCTTCTCGACGCCCTGCTTGGGTTACTGTCTAGTAATGTCCTGCTTCCCTGGTGCCGAGTTCATCTTTGGATTCATGCAGCGTGGCGATATCCGTAATAGACTTAATATCGATCACTCATTGCCCAAGGGGACTGTCTCACCGGTTTCTACTTTGGGTGAGCCTGGTAGGACAAGAATGTTTGAGAGTATGGATAGTGCCGGTGGTTATGTTGACGATTTCTGGAGGCACTTTTTCTGTGCCCCTTGCTCGCTTGCACAGGAGGACCGTGAGGTCAGCCGATGGGAGAGGGAGGTTGCTGGTGGTGAGGGATGGTGTGATGAGGATGAGGAACTTGGGTTCAGAGGCGTTGAAACTACCCGAGAAGAGGAGGGTATCTCTGAGGAAGGTGAAAGACTCTTGGGATGTGAAAGGGGCGAGTTGAGAGGACTCCGGGGCTAAACGATAATCCGTCCTCACCTTTCCTTGCGTCTTTTTTTCTTAAACCTCTCTCTAGTTCCTTTTTTCTTGTCTGCTTTTTTTCTCTCGCTTTCGTTATTGGGTATTACTGTTGGACAGGATGGGTTGGTTGGTTGGTTTGGTAAGATCGGCTGGGTAACATAAACATACTTAACTCAGATCATTTCCTTCCTCTTTTTCTTTTCTCTCTTGGTTTTCTTCGTCTCTGCTCTCCCGCTGCGTTGTTCAATAGTCATAGGCCAATATGAGTAGGTTGCTGGACTCCAAACTTGAACTAGATGGGGCCGGAGTATATCCATATACTCACTATCTAAGAAGCGAGAAATCCTCTTTTTCGTGCCATGCCTATCCACAAGTTTGGTCATACTTGCCTGCACTGTATGGTTCCGGACAGCCAAACCTGCCCTCGCGGCTAACTAGATCCAAAATTTCTAAGCTAGGAATAGTCTCTTCTTGAGAAGGTATAACAAAATTTCCCCTGGTAGAACTATTGACCTTATGTGAAATCCAAAATCATCATGGACAGTTCTGATTTATTGTTTCACGTAGGAAGTTATTGTTGTGGTTGGGGCTAAAATTGAGGATGTTGCTCATCCTTATTAGACAGCCCTCTGCAATAGGATTCTGATCATTGATTTTGAACTCACCAATGAAATGAGAATAAGATAAAAGCCATTAGAGGCTTTGAAAAGGGATTCTCTACCAAATTACTAGAGGAATTATTTTTTAAAAGTTTTTTTTCTTGACTTGGTGATAATTCAGCGTGCCCGGATTTTCCGAGAACTTTGGGTGGAGGGCAGGTTTTTGCTGTCTGGCACTAAAAACCGGGGCTGAATTAACTTAGACCAGGATCACCGTATCAGCATGAGGATGCTTGATTCTTGAACGCTGACCAAGCGAGGTCGGGCGCTTGCTTGCTTACTTATTCCAGCATTGTCGCACAGAATACTATAGGAGACTAAGGCACGGTTGGGGCTGCGGCTGCGGCTGCGGGAAGCAGGAGTACGGTACACTGTACGATGCGAAATGCTTGTGCACATGTAAATGAGCGGGCGGTGATGAGTGACCTGGGGAAGTATTCTAATTGCGGATGTGGGTTGTGTATTGCTTAAATACTATATTCGTAGGCTCGCGGGCATTGGGCAGAGTAGGGTAGGTATCGTACGGTGGGTAAGAGTTATCGGCCGAAGGAGATAATTTGTCTACGGAGCATTGAGGCATTGTACTCGGGTGAGGGGGAAAATATTGGGACATGCAGGGGGGTAGTGGAGTTACTCGAATTAGTAGTTATCCTACTCTTTTGATTCTTTCACACTCCTATTAAGGTACACGCACAGGCCTTTGCTTGCTGCCCCTGCTTGTCCCAATACTTCCCCCCTACCCCTAGTACTAGTACGGTACAAGATTATTGTCTACGATACTTCATACAAGCACTGTGCCCGCCCTGCGCCCAACTTTTGTGTGCTACGAATGTGATACGGGTGATACCTCTTGAGAATCCAGGTTCTCAGGCTCAGGTA
>Ga0307507_10003708_pt1 | contig 28814 bp, 2 predicted proteins | sample 7_EM_MG_FD_207223 | JGI IMG/M metagenome (GOLD analysis project Ga0307507, IMG submission 207223) | Populus trichocarpa ectomycorrhiza microbial communities from riparian zone in the Pacific Northwest, United States - 7_EM | ecosystem: Host-associated > Plants > Roots > Unclassified | place... | reverse complement strand
ATACGTCCGCTGTTTAGTAGGTTAGAAAGTAGGTAATTTTAATATATTAATATAGTAAAAGAAGATAATTTTAGTATATTAATATTATAAAAGAAGTTGTTAGTATATATGCTTTAATTAACATGCACGAATATTACTATATTATAATATATATATAGTATTAGTTATTAGATAATTGTAACCAACTACTAGACCTTGCATATTACCCTATTTTACTAGCATTAGCACTACCCTTATATGTCTTAGATATAGTTAAAATAACTTATAGGCTTTAGAGTTTAGGGTCTACTTTTATATATTTATACCACTTAATTTCTATAGATTTACAATTAAGTCGCTTATTTATTCTTTATACTATAAAGCTTAACATTAGGTTCCGACTTGGTGCTAAGCAATAAGTAAATTTCCCATACAAAAGTACGGTAAGCAAAGTATATAGGTCATGCAATAAGTGACCTAGCAATTAGTTGCGACTATAAACCTAGATTTTCATAGGCCAACGACATAAAAGCGCCATAGAAGGTTCCCCTACAACACTATCCTTAAGTAAAGCTTCGCTAGACGTGCTACTTTAATACTTAAAAGTATTGCGTCCCCTTAACGTGGTCCTCTGCGGTGAACATAGCAATAGACACAGTAGGGACTTAGCAAAAATTTAAGCAAGGAACACCAAAAATGCCATACAATACCACTAGTAAGTAATAGTAATTTTTTTACACAGGCAAGGTAGAATAAAGCACAGCAAGTTACGCGTAGGTTTTAGATTTTAAATATCTATTATAGTTGGGTTATTATATTGCTGCAAAGTTAGGGGGTTCAAACAGAAATTTAATTTAGCTTAGCGGTATAGACAGAAATTTAATACGGTTTAGCATAAGCATTATTCTATATCGCGAAAATTAAAGTATATACCCATACTTAAATAAACACATCGCATTTATCCTATCCACCATAGTTCTTAACCCACCTCCATTAAAGCTGTACGACTTTCAAAAGCTTGTGCTTAATAATATCTATAAGTTTACTAAAGGGCAGGGCTATATAATGTTAAAATTTCCGGCTAAGCAAAAGCACGATTCTAATAGCGACAGTAAGGTTATTATATATAGGTAATAGGATATAACGCGATTCATTAATTTCTATAAGAATTTTAGTAGTAGGCAATATTCGGCGTTGCACACTATTTACAATATTTCAGTGCCAACTGTAGAAATCAATTAACGCAGTAGGCCCCGTTAGCGGCTATATAGCACTACATAACTTACGCATTACAAGGGGTAGTATCTATAGGCCCAGTAGGGCGAAGATTAAACCAGGCTAACTTCCCTTACTTTATTTCTTACGCTCTACACTCCTTATAACTGCAATCCGTCACTCGGTGCAATAACATAGCATATTTAGAATTTCCGCATTTATTATTACCTTATAACAGCACTATCTCCGTCAGCATGGCTTCCGCACCTAATTCGCCACCCTTTTACAGCTTGGACAAGGGGCTAATCCAAACACCCTTTACTATACCTCCGCCCTATAGCTCGCTTTCTAATAAACGTGGCAGCATACTGGCCAATTAGACATCTTCTATATTTAGTAAGCCCTAGCAATCCTTAACGGATTACCAGGGGCCTACTAGGTAAGGATTTTTTTAAAAATTTATTTTTAGGCTAACAGTTATTAGTCCCCTCCTTAGTTTATAGCAAGTTTCTTATACTACATATCCTTTCCTAGGATGCGCCACCAGCTGCAAACACCCTACAGACCTTTAACGCTATATTAAAAGCATCTACTATTTAACGGCCTATTAGTGCCCAGTTGCTAGCTATAGCCATAGTCAAGGAGGCATTATCCAGTATAATAGGACCGTTATCACCAGTAAGTCGTTTAATAGGCATAACAAAATAGAGGAGCACTTGCGGAAGATATACCAGGGGTTTAACATAGCTATAATTATCCCACCGACCTATTCTAACGCCGTTGCATTGGCCTAAATGGAAGCAACTATATCGCCTACACTTAATATAGGTGGCATAGGTATATTTAACGCCGTCAAACCTAGTCTAGTTAGTTAACTTAGAAACCCTACCTTTACTCTAAATAACAATATGGCTCCTAAGCCCTACTACACCTCAGCACCTACTGCTCTAGACTAGACTTTAGTGTCCTTCTTAAAAAGTAATAGGCTTACTAATCTTAACTTTAACAATTCCATAGTGGATATAGAAGGGTTAGAGCTCAATATTAACTTTAACAATTTCATAGTAGATATAGAAGGGTTAGAGCTTGATTTCAACTTCAACATTTCTATAGTAGATATAGAAGAGTAAAGAAATTAGATTCTGTTCTATATTCCATATTAATATAGAGCTCTCGCATACACACCAAAGTAATGACTTTTTATAACGGCTTATATAAATACCTCTAAACCAAAGCTTGTAGACTGCTATTTAATAAAGATACTAAGCTAAGGAGCAGGAGAAGGTTAAGGAAAGGATATATCTATATATATAGCGCCAAGATACCCCTAACTAGGGGCCCTATCTAGGTTGCATATAACGGTGCCACAATATCTTATAGGGGCGGTGCCCTAGCACCATCACACTTCTTATAATATAGTGACTCCACACACCCTAATCGCGGTACTACTGTCGCATTTACAAGCCTTATATAATAATAATATTGTTGTTTTAACCTTTATAATCGTAATAAGCTTATTTTTAGGGCGTTACAGGCGTCGCGGGCGTCATTATAACTCTACAGCTCCTATAGGAGGTAGGCAAAGGCATAGAAAGAGTTAATTACAAAGAGGGCGTTAGCCAAGAAGGAGGCTCTATTACTACACCAAAAGTAGAGAGTCGATAGAGGCCTAGTAGCAAAAAGGGGCTTATTCAAATCGCTTACCAATATCAGTTACATATTATACGAAGTCAAATCTAGAGCCTTATTATAGAGCCTTACTAAACAATCAACTCAATTACAGGTTCAAATAAGCTATAGTAGTAGCCGCCACTAATTACAAAATAGGTAACACTAGGGGACGCATAGATTGACAATTAGGTAAATATTAGGCCGTACACATTATATCTCCTATTAAGAACGGCAATTAGAACAATATATCTCTAATCTTACAACATATCCCTTATAACTACATATTATAATAGGCTCTTAACATGGTAAAATTAAGTCCTTTAATCTAAAAGTATGCATAATTTTTAGAAAAGGGTTTTATAAAAAGTGTATTTAGTATATATAACTTGTTAAATAGGCGGGGAAGAAATATATTCAACAGGTAAAAAAGAAACGTATTTAGTAGATAAGAAAGAAATATATTTAATAGGTAAGAAAGGAACATATTTAATAGGTAGGGGAGAAATATGCTTAATAGTTGGTATAGTATAACGCTTAAATAGCTAGACTACCTCGGAAAGGTGCATTTCCTACAGTTAATCATTACTTAGATGTTCAATAGGAAGATAGCTATACAGCGGCTAGCGGCCCATTAAGGCATTTTATATAAAGTACTCTATTAGTTAACCAAACTTAATGGCGTCTAGGTAAAAGCGGATAATAAGGTCAAGAAACACTTTAAATATAACTAACAAGAGGCGCTCTACAAAAAAATTAGGTAGTTTAGATATAGAAATAAGAGCAAGAATACTAGAACCAAGCGTCTCCCACATACAATACCATCAGTGGCCCTTAGCAAGACACTTTATAAAGTAACGCCATTACTTAGCAGACGGAGCAGACGAGTTAACTAGCGATAAAAAAAGTATATCAGTAAATAGGTAGAGTGCGTTAAAGAGCTACTTTTTAATAAAAGAGGCGTCGCTAATACCTCTATACTATATAGTTGACAATATACGGTCCAGAAGTGCTTCTGCGTTTCAATAACAGTTATAGAGGTATATAAGGTAATAGTAATAAAGAATATCTTAAAGTATCCCAGTTGCTTTAATAGTGGCAAGATTAAAGAAAGCCTTTTAGAAACTAAATAGGGCGGTGTTTATATTCTAGCTAGTAGAGGTAAAAGTAATCAAGGACTACAACAATACAGTCTAAAGGTTTAAATCCATAGTACGATTTTTTCGCCAGTAGGCAAGTACGGCCTTTAGGTTCTTAATAGCTTCCCTACTAGCAATAGCGCTCGCCCTATAGACTAAGGCGGACACCTCTTGTCTACCAATTCCTATATAGTTAGGCTGTTTGGCTAGCTAGGCGAGTTTCATTCCATTCTCCCATATATATATATACTACAGGTCATCCTCTTCCTCAATTACAAAGATATCGGAAAGTATATTTTCTAACCTTTTATACCTTTCCCTTTCTTTACGCCTATTTATATTACCAACAGTTATAATATACTCTGGCTCTAGTGCAGCTGTATAGTTCCTCACACACTTAGCAGGCAGTTAAGATAAAGAAGCATTAAATATAGGCCTTTTATCTCTATAGCTAGCGCTCTTATTACTTATATCCCATAGGCTGTCTAGACCACAGTCTACAACATTAGCTATAGACTAAAAGTGTACTAGGCTACCATAGTTGCTATTATCCTTGCTTTGCGGTTAAGAGTCCAGAATAATATTATCTAGGTTAACGGGCTTATATCCTTATTTAGGCTTAGGTTCAAGTTATAGAAAGACTTTAGGTCTACAAGACTAGCAAATCCACTATAAGGCATCTTTAGGTAACTTTACAACAAAGAACAAGAGGCTAGGGTTAGTGCTATCACGCACCCAGACTACAGGGGTGTCGGTGCCAATAAACAGTACGGGAAGCAAATATAGAAGGAAGGTTCGTATCTCTTAGGGGGTCACACCCAAGGCTAGAATTGATGCAGGCATAGGTATTTAATCATATAGAGACAGGAGATGGCTTAGAGTAGGAAATAGCATCAAGCTAAGCTTAGGCTAAAGCTTAGGCGGTAGGCATTATATCCCCCCCTAAGGACGGAGATTAGAAGCCACACCTCCTACATTTTAAAGGCTCCCTATTACTTAAGTCATAATCTATAGTAAGTACGCCAAATATCTCGTATAAGAAAACAAGATTTAATAAATATAGAGTATTATTATCGCGTAGCCAAGGTTAGCTTATCCAAACCTAACAAGTTACCAAATCTCCAAAGGCTCTTACAACCAGCTTATACTAGGATCCTACCAGTATATATACAGGAACGCGAGAAATACGGCTATATACTACAGAGAATAACACAACAGTAGACATAGATTTTCGCGGGCCAACGGCATAAAAGCGCTATAGAAGGTTCCCCTATAACGCTATCTTTAAGCAAAGCTTCATTAGACATAATACCTCGATATTTAAAAGTACTACGTCCCCTTAGCATAACGCTCTGCATTAAACATAGCGGCTGCTACACTAGTGCAAATATAGCGCGACACCTCGCATGGTCACATTCCCTTAAAGCTAGGCGGGTTAGGGAAATTCTAGGATTTATTAAAAGTATAGGTCCAATTACATTATGCCCTAGCGATATACCAAGGCCGGCACATAGAAGAAGGCCTATTAGCGGTCTCCCTATCTATAATAGCTACGGCTGCGACGCAGCAGACTGTAACTTTCTTATAGTCAACATAAACTCTATTAAGCAGCACTACTTTAAGTTATATAACTAGAAGCGTAAGCTTAATAAGAGTATCCCCTACCAGGCAACTAAGCTATAGACGCTATAGGCCAAGACGCAGCATATTAAATACTTTATTATTGTCCCTCTAGATTAGAGCAGCAGCAGTAGTAATAGTAACAGTGCTATCAGCAGTAGCAAGACGGCTTTGCTTAGTGCTATAGAAGCGAAAAGCAGTTAAAATACATTACAGATCCAGTTTAAAAAAGCGCAAAATAAAAGAGCAGAGCGCTATAGCCAGGTATAAGTACTGGCGCACATTTCAGAAATCACACCATAGCTAAAGTCGACTGGATATTATATTTACCTTACAGAATTAAATATAGAAGATCTACCTCAATCCTATAAGCTTCCAGATACTCAAAATAAACAGCTACTAGCTACAGTTTGCGCTAGCATAGAGAGGGTACTACAGAAGGTAATAAGGATTATAGAGGACAACATACTATATAAGAATCGGCAGCTAAATTAGCTTAATGCTAAGCTACTAAACACATTTCATAGGGCTGAAATGTCATAAGATCTAATTAAACTATTATAGAATAAGCGTTTAGTAAATATATATATCCAGACATAGCAGAAGCTAACATGTTACTTTTACCGCGTAAAGGACGGTAAATACTTACGCGAGGATTTATTTCGACCTACAGAGAGGCAGCTTAAGTATACTAGTGATATAATAGAGGCGGCAAATAAGGTAAAGCTAAGGGAAGAGCAGGATAAAGAAGAGAATAGAGAAGAAAGTAGAGCAGGAACTAAAGAAGCTATAGATAAGCTAGATAAGCTCGCCCTAGAACTTAACCTCGCCTTTATTTAACAGCGGCTTGATATAAGGGCGTTTAATTTACTAATAGTCTCGTTTGCCACTGTCCTTATATAGGACAGTAAAGAACGCAGCTAGATAAAGATCGGCTACTATATATTATACCTATCGCATCTAATCTATAACAGTCAGCTAATTATATTTCAGCATTACCTCAATACTCTTAATGCAGGCAAGGCAGAAGATCTTAGCGGGTATCTAGTTAGCATACAAGACCAATAGCTGCTCAATAACAGTCCGGGCCCAATTAGTAAACTACTTATAACTTAACTGCTAGGTTCTAGGATCGCGCAGAACACAATCAGCCAAACGCACGTCCATTAGCACAGCGATAAGCAAACTATAGTATACAAGGATATAAAATTTACTATAACCAACTTGCGTAATCTTGTTAAGCAGGAGCTAGTAGCTGCGCGCAAAATATTCTACCAAGACTTATATTTTGGGTTGGAAAACGTCCCTATATACAAGGTTCATAAGTTATTAGATAATTAGGACTTATCTTAGCCAGGCAGCTCTTTCCTTATAAACAGCCGCAATAAGAAGCACTTAGGCGGCAGTAACAGATAGTTACTAGATAATTTAAGGCTACGGCCAGATATTTTTGGACTGCTTATATTAAAGAAGGTAGATAGAGAATGGCAGGTATCTAGCAACGCCGCCTATTAATATAAATACGCGGTCTAACATTTCCTAGAGTATATAATAGTCTGCATCTATATTAGTTTAGGCCAGCCGGCAAGGAAACCTAAATTCTTAAGCACTAGGTGGTATAACAAACAAACAAATAAACAAAACTTATTTATCCACAATAGCTATCTACTCTTTATATTAACCTACTATAAGTCGCTAAATTAGACCAATACTTATAGGTAGCTAGTTCAATTCCTACTTCCCAAAGTTAGCGAGCTAATAGTACAGTATATAGTCCTAATCCTCTCCTTTTATATCTAGCTTAAGGAGGAAGTTCTTATTCTAGAAGATATATCCAAGTACCTATAGTCCCAAGGCAAAGATATATAGACAAAGGATAAAATAATAAGGGTGCTAGTATTAGAGACTAAAGCAACTATCTTAATAGCGATTAACGCGCAAAAATGGCGGCAGATGGCCATAGGGATTAAAATAAAAAAGTTCACCAGGCTAGATTATTAGCTAGACCTTAACCTACCTAGAGATATTAATAATCTAAATAACGGACCTAGCGGCGGCCGCGGCGGCCACACAATGCCAGAAGTGTTTTATTAGCAGGCGTTATATGGGCCCTATACCAGAAACCAAGCATACGGGGGGATAGTTAATTTTCGCAACAGGCTTACTAACGCTGGGCTTTAGAAGTATCTTTAAGCAAGTTAGATATAGCACAGGCTATACAAAGATCCAGTTTAAACAACAGCTAAAGAAACAAGGCAGGATAGGACAGTAAATAAGCATTACCGGAAAGGATCTAAAGTAGACGCACTTAATACTCCCCTAGCGAAGAGGATTGCGTATAGGAAGGCTCCACTACGCCACAGACATCGTTAGACAATAGAAGAGGCGGTAGTAGCACTCTAAGATCTCTACAGTCCCTAAGCATAGTATAAATCAGCCAAGCAGGAAGAAGCAATACAGGTAATATTAGACGGCGTAGGACAAGTTGTTGCTATCTTAGGCACTAGAAAAGAGAAGAGCCTTTTATTTATACTTCCGTCAATGCTCCCCAGCGCAGGTATAATAGTGGTAATACTTCCCCTAATTGGCTTAAAGCATAACATAATACGGCGGCTTAACTACATAGGGCTTAGGTATAAGGTATAGAAATACATAAAAGACAAAGAAGTTAGATATCCGTTAGTATTCGTATTAGTTAATAAGACAGTTAGCGTTACATTCCACTCCTATCTTAACCAGCTCGAAGCCGGGAATAGGCTTAATAGGGTAATTTTTAATAAGAGTTACCTAGCTATAACTATATCTTAGTACTGGCCTAAGATAAAGCTAGTTAAATATCTAAGAAGCCTATAGTATTAGTTTATCTATCTCACAGCTATATTGCCGCCGACAATAGTTAATCAGTTTAAGTAGGCAATGCTACTATACTAGCCTCGCATAATCTAGTCTTTAACGTTACGCACAGATCTAGAATACTAGGTCAGGCAGAGCAGCATCATAAAGTTACAGGATTTTGCCCTAGCAGAAATAAAAGCTACGCTATAGGAGAGTTGGTTTATTTAAGAGCAAGGGGCACACTGCATTATATATACCATAACAAAACTAGAGGCAGATAAGGTCATAGAAAGGCTATAGTATCTTATATACTACTTAGATTCCGGTATAGATAAGGAAAAAGCTTTAGCTCTAGCCAAATAGGTCACTAGGGAGTCCCAGGTAATAGTTACTATAGGCGCATTTAGCCCCAGAATAAACCACGCTTATATACGGGCGGTCTTTCATATTAGGGCTCCTGCAAGTGCGATAGATTTTGCGCAGGAAGCAGGACGGGCGGGAAGAGACAATAAAGGTAGGATTTCTTACATTTTCCTACTAAAAAACTGGAAAGTGGTGGATGTTAGGCCGGTAGGTAAGCTCTTACCAGACAAAATAAAGGTTATATAGCGGTACCTAGATAATCCGCGGTATTAGTTACTACCACTTAGCATCTTCCTCAATAAAGTACCGCAGACGTATAAAGGCGAGAGTACATTATGTAACTAGTATAGAGAGCTAGGCATTCTGGTTAGCGCTAATAAGGTTAAGCTAGCGGCGGCTAGTAAATTAAGGGAGGATAATATAGGAATGTTAAAAGGGGCGGACAAGTCCAAAAGTTCTAGCAGCGTAGAGAACTTAGAGGTAGAAAGCCAGCTACTAAAGCAGCATATACGCGATTAAGAGTGTTGCTTATAATAGTATATTGGCAACCTAAAGCTGCTTAAAGGCAGCTGCTTACTCTACCAGTTAGTGGACTTAATAGATCTAAGCATATTAGAAACGGTACGGGGAGCAAACCATGCATTAGAAAAGTGTCGGTTAGTAAGCAAGTAGAGGTTCTTTAACTCTAAACATACAACTATAAAAGAGGGTTAACGGCGGTTTTCTACAGGACAGAGGCGATATAAGGGGTGGCTATTAATATATACTTTATACTTTAAGTATAGAAACCCGCAGACAATTTACGTAATACAGGGTAAAGGTCAGTGTAAGTATACTAATATATTAATGCCGGCTTGTTGGGGCGCGTATCAGCGGGAGATATAGCATAGGCAAGTTTTAAAATAGCTAGTAAGACGTAATTTTAAAGACAAGCTTAAGTATATGCTATAGTTAGAAAAGAAGCGGGAGGTATATAGGTAGAAGGCTTATAATATAATATTTATTGGCAACTAGGTAATAATAGATATTTTAAGCAGGCTATAGTTTTTTTTTATATAAAAAAAAGCCATTTTTCTATATTAGAGTGATATAATTAGGGGTTTTTTTTTTAAGTATATTAAAATAGTATATTTAGATGTTAAAATTAAGTTCTTTTAGCCCTACGTCTACTATAACGTCTACTATAACTAATTAGCTGTTATTTTCTACTAGTAGCATAATGGGCAGGAGGCTCGCTTAATTTTAATTTTCGTAATACTTTTAAAAAGAGTAAGCAAGTATCTAGCATACCTACTAGATATGCTATATAGAATAATATATAGAGCCTATTACGGGACTTGCCTATAATACCCTTTTTTTTACCGCTTTCTACCTTAATCTACCGTTTTCTGCCGTCTCTACCGCTAGAAGTTACTGTTAGCGACTTAGTCAATCAAGGCATAAGCACAGTAAGAGGGACACGCAAGCCTATACAATTAGATTGTCTATAAACGAGGATCTAAAGCTAAAGAAAAGGAAAGGAAAAGATAAGTAACAACGCAAGGAGTTATATATAATCCCTAGTCATATAAGAGTTACGTAAACTCTACGTCTACTATAATGTTTACCATAACTGCCGCTTTCTACTAGTGCCGTAACAGTTACCTACTGGCGACTTTAAGGAACGTTAACCAGTCGCGGGCATTACATTATATATAAGGACTATTTCTTAGAAGGCTTGCTAAATATTACCTTATATATCGCCAGTGTAAGTTATCTAATTAGCTCGCTGTTACGGCACTAGCAGAAAGCGGCAGTTATAGTAGACGTTATGGTAGATATAGGGCTTATATAACGCTTATATAACTAGGGGATTATATATAACTCCTCACGTTACTACTTATCTTTTCCTTCCCTCTTCTTTAGCTTTAGATTCTAGTTTATAAACAATCTAATTATATAGGCTTGTATACATCCTTGCTATACTTATGCCTCAATTAACTAAGTCGCTAACAGGGGTTAAGGTTTAGAAAGAGGAAAGGGAAAAATAAGGTGGAAGGAGATATAAAGATTATATACAGTATAGATAGGGCTAAAAAGGAAGATCAAAAGAATAAGAAGGTACGCGAGGTTAAGTTTGGCTATAATATAAATAGGAATAAATAGTATACTGCTAGTATAACGGAGGACCTACTAAGGACTAAGCAGGATTAGTAGATTGGTTAAATCAAACACTAACCTAACTAAGTACGGAACTTTACGGAGGTCTTATTTATATGGGGTTAGACTTATATTTAAAAATATATATTCTTTTACCTAAATAGAACTCTTATTATTAACTTAAAGTAATATTAAGCTATTACTAATATTGGTTAAATATACTTTTAGACAAGCTCTATTTAATTTTTATATCCTCTATCCTCCATTACACTGTACTAAACTAGATAGCTAGACGGAAATTTAATTTAGCTTAGCGGTATTAATAGAAATTCAATACGTCCTAGCGGCGTCGGCAGAAATTTAATACGGTTTAGCGTAAGCTTTATTATATCCAAACTAAACCTCTTTTTATAGACGCCCCGCCTTGCGGGAGACCCTCCTACCTTTAAGGTAAATGTTAACTAAGCTATTTTATCCCCGTAATATATCCTTAGTTACTTACCTCTCCTGCAATAGTCGACCAGTAATATAACGGCTAATTTAGGAATTTGTTTAGAATAAAAGGTCGCAAAGCGCATGCGCATAAAGTACTATATAAGGGTTATTATATTTAATAGACTTTTATAAATTAAAAAGCTGCCTACTAATTATCTAGAAAACAAATACCGCTAGCAAAATAAAAAAGACTGCTAGGTATCTATTAAGAAAGTAAGCAATTAGGGAATAGGCAATATAAGTAGTAAAAGAAGAGCTACCAAACTCTACTCCTAGGACTTAAAATCACCAACATCTTACTTAAGGATAATATTAGTATTGGTTCCAATAATACTATATACCCAGTCCAACACGCTCTACTCCCCACGTTAAACTATTAAAAAGTTAGCCGGAGCCTACACTATGCCATTAAACTAGTAGCTGCACCGGCTAACTGCTCTACCAGCGCAACAGTTTATACAATATTAAAAGGCAAGCCATATCTGGCGCTCATATATCCCATCTAGACTATACTCCGTGCCCCTCTTCACTGGAATTATTACAAGGCGAGGCTCTACAAACGCTAGTACATATAAGATGCCACAGCGTACCCGGCCCAACGCTATATACAGAGAGTAGTTAGGATGTCTAAGACAACATTTATTAAAGAAGACACAGAACCTCGCACTACTAGCATCAGAGGCAAGGGTTTCACTACATAGCGTATTATAAGGGGAGAGCTATATAAAAAGGGAAGTTAGTAGGTACACATTTAAAAATAGTACAAAATTAGTTAAAATTAAACTAACCTACATTATAAGTGCTTTTTAGAAAATATAATTAAGTTCTATACCTATAGGACATCCTACTGACCACCGCAAATTCAAGCAAACAGTGGCAGGAAAGGGTATTATAAATTACAAACTATTTTACAATACTATAAGAATAACTTAGGTATCCTAAAAAGTAACTATTTCCTTAAGCTACTAAGCACGTTAGCTTTAGCTATATAAGTTATTTAAATACCAGCATACCTATTAAATATTTATAAAGGTAATATTATAGCCTAAATTATTATATAAGTGGATAAACTTATTCTCTATAGCACTTAGACACTATCATAGCGGCTATTAACTAAGCATAAGTATTAGAGCGTAACGCTCTACCTAAGTAGGTAGGGTAGGAGGAGTAGCGCTTATTATAGTAGTTATATATAGCACTAATAATACCATATATATATTAGCAAGAATATCTATTTATATATAGCAAAAAGAGGGCAAAGCACGCAACTAAGGTAAGCAGTAAAGTAGAGGTACGCAACAAGAACTAGGCAATAGGAAATAATCAGTAACCTACATTGCAATAGTAATAGTAATAGATATCCAACAGCTAGCAAAAAAGAGAAAGCGTTAGTAAAGTAAAGCGCGGGTTAGTAGTTGGCTTAATATAGATATAAAGGGTCTAGTCACTTATAATAGGCTTAAATAGCTAGTACGTACTAATAAGCAAAGCTTTACTTAGATAGACGGCGTTAGAGAAAGCAGTGCCCAAAGCAGCAAAAAAGAAAGATAGATAAGGTGGATAATATAAAAAAAGGTAGAGAAATTTAAATAAAAGCTAATATATAGTAGAAGGTAAGAAAGTCTTAGCACACAAATAAATAAGTTTAATTAAAATAAAGTCATTACTTATAAGCTGCTAACTCCTATACATCTAGAGCCTAGTAAATTTTTAATATTACAATAGATTAAGGATAATAGGAAGTATATATATTTACTTTATAGTCCAATTCCTAATAGAAAAAAGCCCCTTTAAAGAGGAGAAGAAAGCCCCCTAAAATATACCTAAATAGGTACTTAGCAAACGCCAAATATAAGGTAGAGAATTCTAACTAGGGTAAGAAAGAAAGAAGTAAAATCTAAGCTTAATTTACATATTAGAAAAATAGAGAGGGGAAGAAAGGGGGAGGAGCAATAAAGCACACTATCCAGCAGCGGCGTAGAGAATAGTAATTACTACAACATTCTTATACCCAATAAACACCAGCTAGCTATACCGCGTCTACATCTCCACTTACAAAGCTTAAATCCGGCCCTATAAATACTTTATTAAGAACAGGTTTGTTATCTCTCCGCCACTAGGGTGCTAGGCAGCCCATACCTTCCTCACCCCACTTAAGTGCTCCGCCTACTTGTCCTTAAAAATAGGCGCGACGCCCTTATTCTCAGCGTGGAAGTTAGTTATAAAGATAATATTAAGCCCGCACCTAGCAGCTTAGCGGCGCACCTATACTCGGCATTCGTCCCAGAGGAAGTCGGGTACACACTTTTACTGCGTAATGGCGCCCCAGCCGTAAACCTCCGTCCTATTAACTATATAGGTGGCCACCAGCGCTTCCAGGGTCCAGAGGGAGGGGCACTTAGTGCCTTCAGCGGCGGGGAAATCTAGGTGCAGAACTTAAAGGTTTAGATATACCACTATCCTTCCCCTAGGCTGTAGCCAGCTCTTCTAAAGGCGTAGGGACTTATCTTACTTATTCTAGGGCAGTATGTCAAACACCTATAAAGCTATAATAACATCAAAACCGGTGCGGCCTTGCGGCAGCCAGGACCTTAGTATACCAAAGGCCTACAGATCCATAATGTCCCCGCGGGCAAGCCTAACGAGTTTGCTTTAATTATTTATACTGCTAGGCAGCCCAAAGCCGGCATTATAGATGTTGGTTTTAGCAATGTTTTTTAAAAGCTCCCCACAGATATTGACGCTAATGTAGGTCCCCAAACCGACCCGCCGCTTAGCCTCTAAGAGGACCTAGGCGGAACCCGTCCCTAAGTCCAAGACGCATTCTTCTAGAACAGGCGCCGCAATGTTAACAAACTACGCAACGTCTTAATAATGCGCGTAGTAGACAGCATCATATAAGTGCGCAAAGGGTGCGAACATAGCTATAGCATCGGCGGTGCTGGCAAGGCGAGGCATAGTAGAGGAAAGGGGATTATATCTATTTAAGTATTAGCACGGGCAGTAATGCGGGACTGGCGTAGGCAGGCTTTAACACGCAGTAGACTTACTAAAGGGATACCCTAAAAAGAAGGGAGATAAAGCGGAAAAAGAAGAGGAAAAGGGAGAAATAGCTAGTAATAAATTAGCGCTTACATACGTAAATATATAGCGGGTAAGAGATACAGCATACCACGGCTTAGAGGTTTAAACGGTTAAAGAACTCACCTATAAGGCCTAAAGGGTTAGAGAATTAATAGTTAAGGCTTAAGCAAATATGCAGATATATAGATAAGATAGAAGACGCTAAAGGTTAGATAGAGGAAGTGGTTTAAGTAAGGGGGGAACGGAATATATATATAGTTAAGGGGTTATAGTAAATAATAGCAACCGCATTAAATAATAGAAGCCATTGAACAATAGTTATTAAACAATAGTTATTAAACAATAGAGGTCATTAAACAATAGAAGTTATTAAATAATAAAGGTTATTAAATAATAGAGCTTAATATTTAAACCAAGTCCCCCCGTAATTAAAAGCTAATAACAGAGATGGTAATTAAAAGCCTATAATGGCGATTAAAAGCCCATAATAAAGATAAAAGTCTATAATAATAATGGTAATTGAATTAAGTATACGCCTTATATTCTTAGTCAGCGTTAGTGCCGCTATACCATATTATATCGCCCTTGTTAACGTCGCTGTAGTAGTTACTACTAGACAGCACAATTAAGTAGGCGCCCTTACCAGCTTTACTATAGATGCCGCCCTACGCCGCGCCATGCATACCATCGCGGACGGTGCAGAGTTGCATAGGCCACAATTACTCGCTAACGAGGTAGCCTTAACCGTAGAAGTTAGCGAATTAACAGCTATAGAAGTTGCGGCCACTATCGCGGGCGGCCTATAGAGAAGCTAGTAGCAACCATAAAAGTTAACGCCAACTCTAAAGACAAGGGCAGTTGGAACTGCGAGTTTTAGAAGTACCTAAGCCAAAACCATAGAGCGGTGTGGGAGAAAAGTTAGCAAAAATACTAGGCTAAAAGGGTTCCACATCTTAATATTTACGGTCAAGCGCTTCTTCTTAAGTACTATTCTCTAACGTTAACGTTAAAGCTAATAGTTAGATACAGTTATTGTGACCTATAAAATATTAGTAAGTTTATTAAAAACCTAAGCAGCTTTACCTACTATCTCCATTACATATCCCCAAGCGCGCGAGCGCGGCTATAGTTAAGCCCTCTGTTAATTTTAACCTAAAAGGGCTATTTAGTAACGAAATAGGAATAACCCAGCTAAAACTTCTAGCCATTTAGAATTATATACTAAACGTTAACAGAGTTATCTTTAGGAAGACAATTAGGTTTAGTAAAGACGCCTTTATCTACATTAATACATAAATAAAATCATTAATTGGACTAAAGGAGCCCTATATAGTAAATAGGGTGGCTTACTAATACAATAATACTTAGCCTTTAGGTTGCATAAAATTCTAAAAGCGCTAAAATTAAAAACGTCTCCTTCTATTATATAGCTTATATTAGTAATATAGACTGTCTTTCTATTACAGGACTACGTGGCTTACATTAGTAACACAGACTATCTTTCTACTATAGTGCTCTGTTTAGAGTCAGTTAGATAATGACTTAAAATATATAATCATTAGAATAGGTAATATACCAACAGCACACACTATTTCTTTTAATAACTGCAAGACCCCATTAGTTCTTATTAGGCGCGATTAAATAGCTACTATTAATGCTTACCAACTCTAGTCGTGCTTTAAGAGCACTACGCATATCAGCATAGATATTGACTAAAATGCATTTTATACTACCGCGACCAGTAGGACGCCTAATTTATAAATATTAGCTTAAAACGATCTAATTAACAAATAACAGTAATAATAGAATTTAGACTCAAGGCAATAATACAAGTCCACTTATAAGGTAAGTTAAAGCCATTATATAGTCTTATATCTAGATCTAGTTAATAGCCAGATTAAAAATAACGTACTTTATATTAGCGACTTAGTCAATCAAGGCACGAGTATAGTAAGAGGGACGCGCAAGCCTATATAATTAGATTGTCTATAAATAAGGATCCAAAGCTAGAAAAAGGAAAGGAGAAGAATCACAATACCGCTTAAAGTTTTATGCGGTCCTTAAGTTATATAAGCTTATATAACCCTACATCCATAATATCTACCATAATCTACTAGCGCCGTAATACTTTATATCGCCTTTATAACAGCTTAGATATTGTCTCTAAGGGCTTTTCTATTAAAAGTGTTAGATATGCAGTAATGTAGAGTTTAAACTAACTAGATTAAGGCTATAGTGCTATACTTAAGTACGGCTTGTTTACTAACCTATCTTCGGCCAGAATTACAGTCCTTAGCGTTATATACCCACCACCATCTTCGCTGCTTTTAGCCGCGCCACGCCACGCGTTATACAGGATAAGCCTAATACCGCCTAGCCTAGTACACGGCGCCTATAGTGGCGGTCCACCAATATTACTACGCTACAATACTCTATCTTTACGGGTCAAGACAAATTATATTATATTAGTAGGGGGAGCTTCCTAAAATCACATAATCCTCGCTTAGGTCGTATTATTACAGCGCTAGTAAAAAACAGTAGATCTTAGCAGACGTGGATTATAGTAGACACAAGTTACATAACTTAAGGACCACATAAAATATCAAGCAGCGCTACTATTCTTCTCCTTCCTTTCTCTAGCTTTAGATCCTCGTTTATAGACAATCTAATTATATAGGCTTGCGCGTCCTTCTTCCCATACTTATACCTTAATTAACTAAGTTGCTAACACATATATAGATTCGTTTGTAGTAACAACTCTATTATAGTCCAACAACATGGCAAAACCATCCACTAGCCAGCGCCCTATTCCTCAGTCAGCATCTCGCCTACTATACAGCAGCCGGTCCGCGTCATCTTCAGTCCATAATACCAGGTATCTTCTTTAGTCCATAACCCTAAGTATCTTCTTCAGTCCGTAACCCTAAGTATCATCATCTTTAATGTCCGTTATTATTTCCTCCTACCGCGTTTTATGCCCTCTAGGCGGCCAGGCATCCAAGTCTTAACATATATATTATAAGTTAAAGAATAGCTACACATAAGGCCTCAGTTGCTCAAAATTAAAAGGGGTCACTATATAACGGAACCTTATAGTAGAAACTACAGTAGGTTCTATTAATAGGCTAGGTATATAGGTAAGAACTAAATCAACAACATAATAATAACTAGTGGAGTAGTTGCCTAACAAATTAACTCTAATTATATTCTAAGATTTACTACGAAGAGAGAACTATCTAGGTAGGGACTATAGTCCTTTAAATACACAACCTTACTCCTAAGAAATCCCTTCGCTCCATTTACTCTGTCTACTCTATCTACTCTGTCCTATAGATTACACAGATTACACAGATTACATAGATTACACAGATCACACAGATTATATAGATTATATCACATAACCTCAGCTACCATTTCTTATCACATAGTTCCACCAGATCCATCCTAAACCATACCTATATTAACCAACTAGCTTCCTCCAACTCTTCTCTAAGTAGTTATAACACCGTACTTAAAGCGTCCGTAACACACTATATATAAAAACCTAAAAATAATATACAGAACGTTAGGTACCCTACATAAACTTTAACCCAAGTTTAAAAGCTTTAACTTAGAGCCTTATATATAGAGTTTAATTAATATAATAATATATATATAGATATAAGGTTTTCTAGGGGGAGACCCCCTAGACCCCCCCTTTATAGAGCTTTTGCTTAATTTAAAAAGAGTAGTAAGGCTAAAGCGCCTTAGTTACTACTAAGTAATATTATCTTACTAAGAGGATCTATTACAGTAATTAAGGCGCCCTACTTAAGTTAGGCTTAATTTAAAAGTAATATATATATACCTTCGTTATATTACGCTATAGGGGCTGCTTTATTATAAGGGGTAAGCTTTAGGTAGAGGCTTATATAGAGCTTTAATAGAGGCTTATATAGAGGCTTATATAGAGCTTTATACAGAGCTTTATATAGAGCTATATATAGAGCTACGTATAGGCGTGCAGACGTATAGACGTGTAGATGTGCAGATGGTTATACTAGTAATTAATTACAGAGATATTTATAGAGACAATTGTATAGGCAATTATATAGATATTTAATTAATTGTTTATACGGGCGTTTATATAGGCGATTAATTAATTAATTAATTATATAGACATTTGTAGAGCTATGCATAAAGCCATATATAGAGCATTTATAGAGCCATTCATAGCAGTATTATATAGAAACATTGAAACTAAAACTAATACACAGTTTCAGTTTCATAGCGTTTTGTATCAGTTTTATGCAAAACGTTTTAATATATTTCAGGTTTCGCAGGTATACTAATAAGCTTAGGCAAAGCTATTATTTACTTGATCTAGGGTTTCTATAGCAATAGAGGCCAAGTATAACGCCTCACAAAGGCACTTACGCAGAGCTTAGGCGTCGTACTATATAAACAGGAGGAGTAATTTATAGTATTAAGCCTATAGTCAACTATCTTATTTAAGAGGTAGTTTAACTACTTTGTTGCCATCACCTTCCTCTTCTAATACCTTCAATGCCTTATTTATAAAGCGGCTTTTCGTAAATACGCCACTTAACGGTGCCCTACCTATTATTTTTAAAATACGGACCTAGCTCTTTAGTGACTCTACTATCTTTAACATCTTTACTCTAAGCCTTACTCTCTCTGGCGCAATTATATATTTAGCTCCCAAGAAGACTCGTTCTAGGCCAGCCAACATTAGGGGGATACTAAAGACAGTAATAGCCATTCAGGAAAGGTTAGAATAGGTAAATTACCATACAGGTTCCAGCCACCAGTTAAAAGGTAATTGATTGCCAATAGAGGTTTATACGCCCTATAGATATTAGCTAGAGTAATAAGCGATTGTTAGAGTTATACCTTAATAAAGTCATTAAATTCATCAACGGTTGCTATTAAAATAGTCATTTCAGCAATAAAGTGTGCAATTAGATCTTTAATTAAGTCAAGATCTACTAGTTATACGCTCTCCGGCTTAAAATAGTCCCTCTATAGGTTTTAAACCTTAGTAATAGTAGGCTTAATCTACTTCTACTACTCCTTACCTAACTATACCTTCCTAAGGTATGCTTCGCGTAGTTAGGGGTAAAGAAGAGCTGCTACCGCGTAAACGGGTATATTATTAGTGAACTTATAGTACTTATTAAACTTATACCAAGCTGCCATTAACCTTATAGTTATTTGAGCGTTACCCTTAAACCTCTCCTACATTTGGGTAAAGTGGCGGATAAGGAATTCCATATCATTAAAGGTTATATAAAGCATAGTAGTATGCCCTTCTGTATTCTTCATACAGGTCTTAAGAGGTTAGAGAATTTCTCTAATATCTTTAAGCTCTTACCAGTCGTCTCTTATAAGAACATTATTACTAAGCTCCTACCAGTGATTTTCCGTCTAGGATATAAATTCCTTACGCTTTTATAAAGCGACAGTGACCTTATCTAGCTAGGAGTTCCACCGCGTATCATTATCTATAGGAATTGCTCGGCCAACTACCATAAGGAAGGCTTGAAATCGACTAAAAAAAGAGCAAAAAAAGATATTATAGTTATAGAGTTTACTAAGACTGCCATGCTTGCAAAACTCTTTAGCAATATCTTCTTTACTTTATAATTTTTGACCTTAAAGCTCATCTTAGAGTTTAGCAATATCCTAAATAGCTATCTTAATTGCCTTATCCTTGTCCTGTTATCCCTCTCCTTACTTTGCTGTAGATCCAAAAAAGAATGCTTAGGCAACATAATTAAGATTATAGCTAAAGCAACGTACTTAATAAAGGACTAGGTTAAAGTTCTTAATCTTCTCTACAATATAGCGTAGCATAACATTGTTTAAACCATAATTATCTAATATAAAGAAGCCGAGTTTATCTTCTAGACTAGCCTCTCTTATAACTTAAAAAAAGACCTCTGCCTACTCCTCACTACTATAAGCTCCCTTAAATTCTTTAAATAATAATAAGGCAGTCTCTATATAGCGAGTCTCTGTATCTACCTAATATACTATAATTGCCTGGAACCCTGTATTTGCTAGCAATGTCTATATATTAATTAAAAAGTAGACTAAGGAAAGGGAGTTCTTAAGCTTTTTAATAAGCTCTTCGCGGTAGAGAATATAGGTTAATTTAATAAGGTTTAAAACATCTTTTCGCACGAGTTTAAGAGTCTCTTTAGCTATATAGTTAACTAATAGAATAATAGCCCAAAATTTAGGCCAATTAAGTAGTGAGAAAGGTAGGTTTTAGATAGTAATAAGTCATGCGCAGGCTTCCTTAAATTTAGGTACTTTAATAGCTGCTTAAAGGGTCTTTTCTTCATCTAGGTCTTACTGCTCTTATAAAGTCATTTTCCTATTAAAGACGTCCACTATCGTGTTATTAAAAGCTCTCTTTGTTAGACCTAGGGGCATAGAGCTAACACTTATACCATAGCTTTTAAGGTATATACGGAATCTTTTAGCATTTAAAGTGCCCTTATAGCTACTATAATGCTTACAATAGTATATCTAATGGCGAAACCTGTCCCTTACCTTCTCAGAACTATTTGCTTTATAAGTATAAGACTATAGCTCCTTATTTACCTTTGCCCTCTCTCAGCATAAGATTTCGTCGCTATTGGTAGTACTAGCTTGGGATGCTAGGTAGGAGTTATTGTCTTCATCTTATATATACTCCGTAAAATCTAAAACAGTAGAGACATTGTCTTAAGAAGCCATAGTAGAGGTGGAAGGGTATTAAGATAAAAGGTTTAGAGGAGGGAAACCAAGAGTGTAGGTATCACAGGGGTATACACCTAGGTATAAGGGGAAGGTTGTTATATTAATTAATCTATCTTTTCTATCTATTATTAGGGGTAGCACGTAGACATATCACTAGGGCCATTAAGGCGCTAGTAATAAGCGAGCCAATAGCGATTTTCCATCCCAGGGATAGAAAATCCTAACTGGCTAAATTTAGGGTCGGCAGAATATGGCAGAATTTGGTAGCATAAGTATAGGTAGTAAACACATAATTCCCTTATTCCGACAAGAAGGGAAACCACAAGGAAAACCTTATTTCGTTAGCTAAACCTATAAAACACTAAAACAGTTAAAACGTACCAGGTTTGTTTTATATAAAACGCGTATAATTAAAACGTTTTAGTACCATATAAAACGTATTAAAACTGGTACGTTTCTATACAACCCTAATTTATAGAGACGTTTATATAGGCGTTTAATTAATTAGTCATATAGGCGTTTATATAGGTAATTAATTAATTAACTAATTATATAGGCGTTTATATAGGCAATCGTATAAACGTTTATAAAGCCATTTATAGAGCTATTTATATAAACGATTATAGAGCCTTCCTAGTATATTAGTGCTGCGTATTAGTAGAGCTTTAGAGCTCCATATTAAGCTTTAAATAGAGTTTTAGGTAGAGCTTTAAGCTTAAAGGGAAGACCCCCTTAGACCCCCCCTATATACTATATGCTCTATTATAACCAACTACGGTACCCTACTAAAACACCCCTGTCTTATTAGCGTACCACCTTATTTCTATTATATATTACCCTATTTTAGTTACGTATTAGTTTATCCCTTCACTTATTATATACTCCTTCCTTATATATATATAGACGCTTTAGAGCTACATTTATAATTAAGTCGTTTATTTAATTCTTCTACTATTACGGACCTTATATCAGCAGTAGTGCGACTACTAGAAAGAGATATAAATAGGTTAATAGTAGAAGCGCAAAAGGCGCTAAAACCAACCAAACTATAGGATAAGGGGTAGCCGAGTTATATAATATATTATATTACCAGTTCGGAACGTAGGAACGTAGAAACGTGGAAATATAGAATATACCAACGTACTAACGTACTAACGTACTTAGTACATTTTATAGGAGTTAGATTATATATTTAAAGGACCACAGTCCCTACCTAGATAGTTCTCTTTCCTTATAGTAAATCTTAGAATATAATTAGAGTTAATCTATTAGGCAACCACTCTACTAGTTATTACGTTATTAACTTCATTTAAATATCTACATACCTAGCCTATTAATAAGTCCACCATAGTTCCTACTACAAGGCTTCATTACACCTATACTATAAGCTTATATCTATTTACCACGTAGGCGGAGCTCTTATAGAGACTTTAGTAGAGCTTTTAGTAAAGCTTTTATAGAGCTTTAATAGAGCTTTATATAGAACTTTAGTAGAGCTTTATATAGAGCTTTAGTATAGCTTCGTCTAGAGCTTTATATAGACTTTAGTAGAGCTTTATATAGAGCTTTAGTAGAGCTTTATATAGAGCCTTATATAAAGCTATATATAGGCATTCGCATAGGTAATTAACTACAGAGACATTTATAGAGATAATTGTATAGGCAATTATATAGATGTTTAATTAATTATATAGATATTATAGCACTAGTAGAACTTAGCAGGACTTAGTAAAACTTAGCAGAATAGCTATAGTTACGTAACTTAAAGATTATATAAAACTTTAAGCGGCGCTACTTATCTTCTTCCTTTCCTTTTCTCTAGCTTTAGATTCTCGTTTATAGATAATCTAATTATATAGGCTTGTATACATCCTCCTTACTATACTTATACCTTAATTAACTAAGTCGCTAATAATAGACGTTTATAAAGCTATACGTAGAGCTATTTATAGAGCCATTTATAGAGCCTTCCTAGTATATTATTGCTGCGTATTAGTAGAGCTCTAGAGCTCCGTATTAAGCTTTAAGTAGAGTTTTAAGTATAGCTTTAAGCTTAAGGGGGAGACCCCCTTAGACCCCCCCTGCATACTACGTACTCTATTTACTATATAGGCAGAGCTCTTGCAGAGGCTTTAGTAGAGTATTTAGTAGAGCTTTTATAGAGCTTTATAGAGCTTTAGTAGAGCTCTATATAGAGCTTCAGTAAAGCTTTATATAGAGCTTTAGTAGAGCTTCGTGCAGAGCCTTATATAGAGCCACATATAGGCGTTTATACAGGCGTTTGTGTAAACGTTTATATAGACATTTATAGAGCCGTTATAGAGGGATTTATAGACGTTTATAGAGACATTTATAGAGACAATTATAAGACTTCCTAGTATATTAATACTACGTATTAGTAGAGCTTTGGAGCTCCGTATAGGGCTTTAAGTAGGGCTTTAAGCAGGGCTTTAAGCAGGGCTTTAAGCAGAGCTTTAAGGGGGAGACCTACTTAGACCCCCCTACGCACTACATACTCTATTTCACTGCGTGGCCAGTATACTAGGTGGGTAGAGATATTACAAAGCCTTTAGTAGAGCTTTTGGTAGAGCTTTAGCAGAGCTTTATATAGAGCTTCATATAGAGCTTTTACAGGGCTTTAGTGGAGCTTAATATTTTAAAGTTTGTTATATAGATTCTACCACAACTTACTACACACAGTTTTATTTTTAACCAATTAAAAGCTAGCTTAGTGGGGGTTTGAAATCTAGGACCTAAAAGTAATAGACTACTCATACCTTAGGTTAATTAAATTCATATAAGCTAATACTATAGACATAAAAGTACCCAAAATCTTTAGGGGCGCGTAGATAGCTTTAAGGTATTAAGTAGAGTCTAACTATTTGTAACTTAGGGTAGTAAAGTCCTCCACAATCCTAAAGTATATGCGCTTGAAGCATTTATAGATATATAGTATAGTATAGTTTTTTCTATTAATATCTACTGCTCTTTAATAGCCGAAAGTCTCTAAGGCGCGCACTTATCCCATATTATAGAAGTTATTATTAATACCAAAGCTCTTATTATAGAGAAATTTAACGTTAGTAGAGACTGCTACTCTAAAGTCTATATACCTATATTTTATAAACCATTATATATAATGGCGCTATCGCACATTACCTACTAAATTCTACTATATTCTGCTAACCTATAATTGGCCTGCCTAAAGCTAGCGCCTTGGCGGCTTACCCTATATATTTATTTACATTGGTCCTAGCGACCCCTTTTCCTTCTTTTTAGCTTAGTATCTTCGTAATACAGCATTCATTTAAGCTTCGGTTTAGAGGCATTTGTTTAAGCCATAATATTATAGAGGATTTCACTACTCTAAGTTGCAAATGGTTAGAGTTTATTTAATACCCTAAAGCTATCCACATGCCCCTAAAGATTTTAGGTGCTTTTATATCTATAGCGTTAACTTTTATAAATTTAATATTTTTAGGTTTTCACCTATAGTAACCCCCTTTAATTTTAAGCAACCTGTAACGGAATCTTGTAGCTTAAACTACGGTAGGTCCTATTATTGGGCTGGGTATATAGGTACAACAAAAACAACAATATAATAATAACTGGTGGAGTGGTTGCCTAATAGATTAACTCTAATTATATTCTAAGATTTACTACAAGGAGAGAACTATCTATAGTAGGGACTAAGGTCCTTTAAATATACAACTATACTCCTAAGAAATCCTCTCTTATATATAAGGTACGTGTTATACGTGTTATACATAGTATACACTGCATACTCCCTATACACTGCGTACAACATTATGTGACTCGCTTACCATTTCTCATTATATGGTTCCACCGGTTCTATCCTAGACTATACCTATATTAACCAACTAGCTTCCTGCGACTCTTCTCTAAGTAGTCATAATATCGTACTTAAAGCGTCTATAACACAACCGAGGCCTTATATATAGCTATTCTTTAAGTTATAACCTATACTTAGACGCCTGGCCGCCTAGAGAGTATAAAACGCGGTAAGAGGAAATAATAGCGGATATCAAAGAAGAAGATATTCAGGGTTATAGACTAAAGAAGATACTTAGGGTTATAGACTAAAGAAGATACTTAGGGTCACGGACTAAAAATAACGATACTTAGCATTACGGACTAAAGATAACGCGGACCGGCTACTGTATAGTAGGCGAGATACTAGCTAAGGAATAGGGCGCTAGCTAGTGGATGGTTTTGCCACGTTGTCAAACTATAATAATATAAATTGTCTTAACCTATAAAGATAGGAGGATCTAAAGCTAGAGAAGAGAAAGGAGAAGAAGAGCAACACCACTTAAAGTTTAATATAAACCTCTAGTTACGTAAACTTATATAACTCTATATCTACTATCTTGTATAGCTTACCTAATTGGCTAACCCGTTATCTATTATAGAACACCCCTATAATACCTTGCACACGTCTACCTATTTCCATCAACTTAGCAATTAGATACTTAGGGTTATAGGCTAAAGATAATAATAATTAAAATTATAAGCTAAAGATAACGCGAACTAGCTACTAAAGGGGCAGTAGGGCTATCTTTTAAATGCCTTATATTATGGCGCTGGTGGAAAACGGTGGAGAGTAAGGTTAGGTTGCGGTTATGAGGTTTAGGGAGGTAGGCCTATATAAGGCGGAAAGCTACCTTAGGTGACCCAAATAATATATTATATATAGCGACTAGCGGATATTAAAGAAGAAGATATTTAGGGTTACGGACTAAAGGAGATACTTCATATTATAGACTAAAGATAATAATACTTAGCAAAGATAAAGGTAAATAAAAAATAATAGTAAAGAGTAGTAATTTATAAAAGAGAATAGTAGGGGGATAAAATTAAGAGGTAAGGAAGGAGATAGAAAAAGATATTTTTTAAAGGTAAGAGTAGAAATAATAGAATATATAAGATAGGAATATTTAAATATTAAATAAATAGTTAAATAAATACCTATAGTATATTTTTTTTAGAAAGATATGGGTAATTATATATTATAGGATTATATAGCGGGGTATATAGATATTATTTTAATAGAGTAAGGGAATAAGAGGTTATATAAGAATAGTAGGTTTTATAGAGTATAGATATTATAGTATCCTAGAGGTAGTATATAATAAGTAAAAGTAGAAAAGAAGTTTAGTAGGTAAAGGGGGTATAAATAGAAGAGGGCTAAATATAGGGTTATAGGTTAGCAATAGGAGGTGTAGAAGGCATTAGTAGTAGATAAAGTAAAAAGTTTTAGAGATTAAAAAGTAGATAGATAAGAATAAAAGGGAGGATAATGAAGTAGTAATAGAAGTAGTAGTAGTAGTAATAGTAAATATTCCCCTAACTTATTTCTATAACCCATTCCTATAACCTATTTTTAGTAACTAGTTATATTAGATTTATTATAAAAAAGGTAGTAATAGTAGCAGTAAGGGTTAAAGAGAAGTAGAATAACTTACCGCCTATATATACACCTCTTTAATTGGTGTACACGGGCCATATTTTATAGAGCGTTATTATCTATACAAGGGATAAGGAGTTAAGTATAAGTTATTAAGTAAAAAGGCAGTTTAATTAAATAGGTTTAATGCAGTAAGGCAATAAGTTAAAAGCAGACAATTAGATCAATTAGGCGATTAGATAGTTACAGTTATATAAAGATAGATTACTATATAGGTTAAAGGTAGGTAATTGGCATTATAGTTATAAAAGGATATTTAGTATAGTAGTAATTAATATTAGGTTAATAAAGAGGATTAAGGTTAACGGCAGAGGTAAGAATTAAATAGTAGATTTAAAAGGGGGTAAAGGATATATAATAGTAGTAATTTATAGTATATAAGTAGAGGAGGGGGCAATAAAAAGTAGATAGGTAGTAGTAGTAAATAATATAGCATTATTAGGGCAGTTATAAGTAGGAGTAATAGTTTTAATATTAATAGAAGTTTTAATAGTAGTAGTTTTAGTAAAGAGATATAGAAGTAATAGTAGGGGGATTTAATAGGGATAAAAAGAGGGGATTTAATAGTATAGATTTTAGAGTATAAGGGAGAGGGAAGGAAGAGGGGGTTAAAGCAGTAATTTAGGAAGCAATAGATAGGTTAGGGGGGTTTAAGTAGATATAGGTTATTAAGAATATTAGTATATTAATAGGTATAGAAGAAATTAGGATAAAAAAGCGGTAGAGATAATAGTAGGAGTTATAGGGATATATAGAGGAAAAATTAATTAGTAATAATAGCGGAGGGTAAAAGTAGAGGTTAATTATTTTTTTATATATATAGAGGAAAGATAAATAAAAGAGCGGTAAATATAGATTTATAGGTCAGTAAGAGAAGGTATAGAAAGTATTAGTTAAGGATTAAAGGAAGGAGAATTAAAGGGAGAAGAATAGAAGAGAGAAAAGTAGAAAGGAGGAAAATAGAAAGGAGAAAAATAGAAAAAAAGAGAATAAAAAGAAGGAGGATAAAAAGAAGAAGAATAGAAAAGAAAAGAAAGAATAATAGAAAAGAAAAGAAAGAATAATAGAAGGGAGAAGAATAAAAGAAAAGGATATAGAATAGAGAATAAAATAGAAGTATAAAGTAGTAATAGAAGTAGTAGTAGAAGTAGTAATTTAAATAATAGTAGTAGTAAAGATAGTAGAAGTAATAATAAAAAGAATAGAAATAGTAATAGAAATAAATAAAATGGATTAATTAAATTAAGTAGATTAAATAGATTATATTATAGTAAAAGTAGTTATAATAGTAGAAATAGTAATAAGAGTAAAAGTAATATTAGTAATTTAAATAAGAATAGTAGATTAAATAAGAATAATAGATTAAATAAGAATAGTAGATTAAATAAGAATAGTAGATTAAATAAGAATAGTAGATTAAATAAAAATAGTAGATTAAATAAGAATAGTAGATTAAATAAGAATAGTAGATTAAATAAAAATAGTAGATTAAATAAGAATAGTAGATTAAATAAGAATAGTAGATTAAATAAAAATAAAAGTAGTAATAGAAGTAAGAGTAAAAGTAAAAGAAGAATAAAAGTAAAAGTAAAAGTAGAAATAATAATAGAGGTAGGAAAAGTAATAGAGATAGATTAGATAAATTAAATAGTAATAAAAAAATAAAAGAAGAAATAAAAATATTAATAGTAATAGGAGTAGTAATAATAGGGATAGTAGGGTAGAAGTAATAAAAGTAAAAATAGTAATAGTTAAAATAATAGAAATAAAAAGAATAGATTAGGTAATATAGTTATAGTAATAAAGGTAGAAGTAAAAGTAGTAGGTAATTTTAGTAATAGAGGTAGTTTAAATAGTAGTAGAAATAATAAAGGTAGAAGTAGAAGTAGTAGGTAATTTTAGTAATAAAGGTAGTTTAAATAGTAATAGAAATAATAAAGGTAGATATAGTAGTAAAGATAATAAAAATAGTATTAATAGATTAAATAATAGTTTTAATAATAATAGTAATAGAGGTAATAGAAGTAGTAATAATAATA
>Ga0307507_10003707_pt1 | contig 28839 bp, 16 predicted proteins | sample 7_EM_MG_FD_207223 | JGI IMG/M metagenome (GOLD analysis project Ga0307507, IMG submission 207223) | Populus trichocarpa ectomycorrhiza microbial communities from riparian zone in the Pacific Northwest, United States - 7_EM | ecosystem: Host-associated > Plants > Roots > Unclassified | place... | reverse complement strand
CCTTTATCTATTATTAAAACTCTATAGATAAGAAGTTCTTTTCTATATTATAGACGATTTAATTAGGGGGTCCTAGGTAGATATTAATCTAGTATAATTAAAGGGTATCCTATGCGTTCCTAGCTAACATATCCTTTAAAAAACGTGCGGCTTGGAAGGAGGTTGAGAAGTTAACAACTTAGAGTACTGGCTTGCCGCTAAGATATATAACGTTAATAATGACATAGAAGTTGAAGTTATAGTTATCTTTAAGGGCGAACTTGAATCGGCTAGGGGACTTCTGGTTTATTTAGTAGTAATAGCAGTACTTTATAAGGTGCTTAATTACCTTAACCTTAACTTTATAGCCTACTCACTAAAGAACCTTAAGCAATTGGTAAATGGATGGGTAGCTAAAACGACAGTATAGTTGGTGTAATTCTAACTTAGTTAAATGGCTTTAAGCAACACTCTTTTCTAGTTAATAAAGGAGCAACCAGGGGTAACCCCACTTATATATAACGGGCACCCGATTGTCTCCCTAAATAAGTATATTCTTAAGGTTATTAAGCCTAACGCCTAATTTATCTATATTTTTAATGCAAAATAGAAACGGAGTGTTTATAGGAATAATATGGAAGGTAATGTACCCTAAGGGGGTTTGGACCCTAATTATACTAAGAGAGGTTATAGTACCCTTACTAAAACAAATCGTGTGTTGGCCTACTGTTGAATGGTTAATCTGAACAGAGCTATTAAGCTGTTAAAGGGCTTGAACTTAAGGTTCTCCTACTATAGATACTCCTGCGGCTCTAGTATCTGGCATAATACTATAGAAGACGTTTGCCGAGTATCTATTATTAAAGGAGAACGCGGAGCTCTTCTTTGGCTTATTAAAGATATCTAACTTTGTGATAGAATGGAGCGTAGATTAGTTATTAAGAATAGTAATAGTTTATATACTATCTACCTCACCATACTTAGTAAAGTATTGGTTAGGAGAGTAGTCCTTAATTTCTATATCTATAAGGAGCTGTTTGGTCTTATTAACCTCACCCTTAAGATCTTCTACGCCTTTATATTGGACCAGGAAGCTTTGGAAGTAGGCCATAATAACCTTACAATTTCCAACGTTTCTTGCACTCTGGCGGAACTTGTTATATACCTCTTTTTGCTTATTAAGGGAGTGTCTAGTTAACTAGTAATTTAGCTTCTTATAAATATAGCACTTTTTTTGGCGATTACTTCGAAATGAACCTCTATAAGGACCTCCATAATTGCCTTATGGTTGACATTAATTATACCCTTTGCTGTATTCCCTACCACGGCCACCATATGTACGGTTAGTCCAGTTGTGATTGTGTTAGTTAGGAATACTTAGTTACGTAGGGTTTTTGGTATAGAACTGTTGAGATTCTTATATTTGCATTGCAGTACCTATGGCGGAGCGTAGCTTAGCATATACTCTTTTAAATGTATCCGTAGGTTTATATAGCGCCAAGTTGCACTTAGGAATGCTACGGCATGCTAAAATAACCTAGTCCCTTAGGCTGTTCTTATTTTGGTAAGTTTCGGTAAGACCATATTAGATTTTCTAGAGTTTATTAAAGAGTAGTTAAAGGCACTCTAAACGAGTCTTTATTAAGTTAAAAGCGATAACTCTTTAGAATATAGCCTCCCGCTATTTAGATATATAAAGCTGGCGATTCTTATTGGTCTTAAAGTGGGCTCTAGTAAGCTAAAGTATTATATTAAAGCTATAGTTTCTACCCGCAATATAGTTATAATAAAATGTCACTGCCCGTCCCTTTAACATAATGGAGAAAGCGTGGTGGTACTAGTGTAGTGGTGTGATTTGGCCCCCTAGATTTAACATTTAGATTGGGCGTAGCTTTGGGAGAGCCTAGGCCTTCCACGTATTTTATATAGATCGGTCTGGAGCCCTTAGAGTCTTTAATAACTCCAACAGGGCCAATAGACACACAGTTTCTCTTTAATATACTCTTTTCTTCTCTTCTTACTAACCGCTTCCCTACTGCCTAATTATGACTAACTGACTAACTAACTATACCATAACTTCCTATTTAAGAGAGACCGTACCCTCCCACATATTTTATAGCATTCCACGTGGGGATGATGGCAAGCTCTTTAGATTAGAAGTCTAGTGCTACATATACAGGAGACGCATAGGAACGATCTGGAACTGCGAAAGAACTAACGGACAGAAAAAGGACGCGCGGAAAGGGAGGTAGAGAAGCATAGGCATATTAACGACCGGTGCGCAGCTACCACTATAGGAATAAACCAATAACACTTTCGGTCTCCGTACGGGAACGGTCATTAGAGAACAGCGATTGGAATGCAAGTGCGTAGCGCAGCAAGACAGAGGATAAAAGAAAGGACTATAGTACGCTAGGAACGGCAGAGAAAAGTCTTCTACATTTTGTTTACTATATTTATAACAGTCTATATAATTATTCTCGCGTTTATAGGAGCTACCTTTAAATTTATAGGAATAATGGCGACAGCACCAGCAAAGGGATTGTTAGGGATGTTAGGTCCATTCTACAATAACAGTAAAGGTACTAGAAGGGGAGAGGAAAGTAAGCAGCCTATTAAACCGCGAGTCTTTCCTAAACTAGGGGATATAATACTAACCCTAACTCCCGCGACGTTAGGGACCAACAACTCTTAATAGATAGAGGATAAGGGTTATGAGGTCCACCTACCTGTCCCTAGAGAATCTATAGGTCCGCCGTATCCCACTAGACCACTAATGGAACGAGATAAGGTATATATTATAGCCCAGCCTATGCTGGCTCTAGGAACTCCTGGGACCCCTTACTTTATAGGACAAAACGTATTGCAATTCGTTAAACAGTATAAGTGACTATATATCCGACATTATATTACGGACAACAAGAAGCATTAAGGACTTCTAGAGTATTATAACTATTAGATAGGGATATGGATCTAAAGCCTACCTAAGTTTATAATTAGCAATTGGACAGAACTTATAAGGAAGCTTAGGACAGACTACTAAGGAAGTAACTACTTTTAACAAGTTAAAATGGTAGAATTCTTAAAAGCTTATATGCTGCAGTGTAGGAACAATCCACCTAGCAGTATACGTAAATACTATAGGCAGTTCACGTTAATCTCCCAAAAGGTTACTAAGGCTGGTAATTTAGAAAACTATAATTAAGGGTACTGGTTCGCAAGGGGACTCCCATTTAAATATTAAAGACATACTATAACTAAAACAGGAGCCGACCCGGATAGATAAGAGTCTTTTAACTTCCATCTAATAAGGAGAGCTATAGAAGACAGGCTTAATTTATATAAAGGCGCAGATTAGTTATTAATAATAAATCCTAAGGAGTAAGGCCTTTGTCAGCTAGTTGGACAATTCCGTAATTAGCAACTAGCCGTAACTAACCAAAGAGATGCTGCCCTTTAACCGCCTGTAGTCTCTCCGCTAAGCGAGTCGGCAGGTACCTATTAAACGACTTAAAAAACGGACCCTAAGCTAGAGAGACTCACCAATTAACTCCGGAAGCTTAATCTTGGGATAGTTAAATTGGCAGGCGTTATATCTTCAATGCTATTCCTAGACAGGATTCGCCAAGATCTAACATAGTACACGCAGCTCCTAAATAGGGCATTAGTACGGCAAGAACAAATAGGCCTATAACCGGCACTAAATAACAACAGACCGTAGCCGCCCTATAAGGGAGCGCCACAAGAACGATATGAGCCGGGCCTAGGAAGGTATAGAGGGCTGGGAAACTTTAGCACATACCCAGCATAAGCTTAGACGTGTTATGGATGTGGGGGTTCCCACCGTTTTATTAATCAGTATCCACAGCTCTAGAAATTGGTTTGTCGTGGTTTCCTATATATAAATAAGAACAACTGAATTTACGCTGGAACACAAGAGCGCCTAGGAAATATAATTCCGTATTTACTAAGCGATAATCGGATTAAGTTCCTTAAAGACTAGCTAAAGTAGAACGCGAATATTAATCCTAATACTCCAGTAACAGGTGTCCAACTAAAGGCAGCTTTAGTAGAGCTTGTAAAAGGAAGCGACGCTAAAAGTAAGGAAGAACTCGGTAAGTCTTAGGAGGATATATACCAAGTAAAGTTAATATATATTAATTTAGTAGGAGCCGCAACCCAGTCGCAGCCTACGCCATGGTCATATAATTTTAGGAAACTGTAAGGGGAAGTAAAAGTAATAAAACCGCCTTTAAAACCATCTGGTTAGCAACTAGTAGTAGTTCAAAATGTATAACTAGGAGGACATGTCCAAATCGCACTATAGCCCCAGCAGCAAGCTCCTTAACCACTATTAAGCAATAATAAGATTAATAAAATGGCCTATACCAAACAGCTAAGACAGATGGAGTAAATAGTGGATGTAATAATAATAGCCAAAGCACCATAACTAAAGCCAGTTAGGATAATGGATATACTAAAGGGAAATATCCCAAGCCCAGCCATAATGGCAGATAAGATTTTGTTAAAAACCATTAAAGTTACAGTTGGTAATTGCCTTATGTACATGCCTAAGGTTATAAGGCTATTCTTTAAGCCTCTCCTACTACCCCTTATAGAGCCTTACTAATAGAAGTAAGAGGATGTTAAGGCATCTATATTATTAGCACACCTAGCGTTCCATGCTAATTAGGCTGGCTTAACAACTATTAAAGTAGACCAGATTAGACAAGAAGCTAGATTTATCCGGTTTTAAAGACAATACCCAAAAGTAGAAGCGTGGATAGGAGATAGAAGGGCTAAATACTTAATTAACTCTAGAGCGGAGCTTAACCTTATTAAGGAAAGCGTGGCTCTATAACATAGCTTACCAATATTAAGTCTGCCTCCGTAACTATAAGGTGCACGTCTAACGTCTGCCAATAGGACTTAGTCTGAGTTTATTAGATTGGTGCATGCGGTCTCTATAGTAATAGGTAACGTCTTAATATCTACAACGTTTATTACTATAGGAGAAATGTCATATAAGGTAATACTTAGTGAGCTATAGTTAGTAAGGGCTAAACTGGCAACAAAACGCACCACAACAGGTTAGGTATCTTGCATTATTTAATTAAAAGATGGTAGAGTCAAAACGAGGTTCTTAATGTCTTATAAGGATGCGATGTTCTTTAAACTAGATAAAGGCATTAGTATAGACAACAGTTTGGGAAACGTATAACCGGTGCAACCGCTAGGATTATATCCAGGGTTACTTATAACCCAGCGCATTAGGATAAAAAGGACGTCAAGATTAAAGAGGAGGGAAATAAGGTGCGGCTCCAATACGGACGCTTGCCATTTTAGATATCTGCTAGACAGAGCTATCAGCAGAAAAAAGACCATAACATTAGATAGAGAAAGCTTAATAGCAAAACGTTAAAGAAAGTCCTAAAGAAACACTTAAAAAAGAATTAAAAGCTAGTATTTAAAGTAAAGGCTAGGTCCCTCACATATTAAATATTAAAGATAATGGATTTATTTATAATGTAAATAGAAAGCTACCGGAGCAAGGCCTAATAAAACGCTATAAACATAGCAACTGCGTATAAACGAAAGGTAGATAAGGTCCACCTAGTTAATTTATTAGCACCAGATAGAACAGTTATAGGAGGTATAATAGAATGGCGAGAGGTGGCCTTATATAAATAGAAGGCATTAATCTAAGGGTTACCTCTTGGTCCATATAATCATTTCCTTAAGCCGCGATATACTAAGCTAGCCTATAGTGCACGACTAAAGCCAGAACAATTAGAGCGCATAATTATAGGGGATATTTAGCCAAGAGAATAAGAGATCTTTAAGGCCATGCTGTTTAACTAAGAAGAGATGCTGGCATAGGAGTTCTCTAAGATAAGTTGCGTTAGCAGAGACGTAACTCCACCATTAAAGATCAAGACTATGCCGTATAAAGCATAGCAAGTACTAAACTTTCCTATACCAAGGGCCCTATAAGGAGAAGTAATAAGCATATTATAAGAACAACTAGCTTAAGGGACTCTAGAATATTGCAAAAGCCTATATAGGAATCCATGGTTTCTTATAAGCAAGAAGGAATATAAAAAGTACCAACTAATTAACGCGGCGATAAATATTAACTGAGTGACTATTAGGGACGCAAATCTGCCGCCGTATGCTGATGAGTTTTCTGAGGAGTTTATAGGGTGCAAGGTTATGTCTCTAGTGGACTTCTTCTCTAGCTATAACCAACTAGAGCTTAATATAGAAAGCAGGAACCTAATGGCTTTTGTAACACCTCTAGGGCTTCTATAATAAATAACGGTACCTATAGGAGGCACGAATTCAGTAGCCTAGTTCGTGAGGACAATTACTAAGATCCTAGAACAATATATCCCACACTATACCTTGCCATTTCTAGATAACATTATAGTAAAAGGCCTATAGACAGTGTATAATAGAGAAGAGAGTCTTCTAGGCGTGCGCAGATATATTCTAGAACATATTATGTAGCTAGATAGAGTGCTTGCAGATTTAGAACAAGCTGGATGTACAATCTTAGGCGCAAAGTCTCATTTCTGCAAAGACGAGATTATAGTAGTTGGTTACTGCTGTAATGGCAAGGGACGATATCTGGAGGAGTTAAAGGTCACAAAGATTGTTTACTAGAGAGACTGCGAAGATATTATATCCGCCCAAGTATTCCTAGGAGTTGTTATGTATTACCAAATATAGATAGAAGACTTCGCAATTAAGGCAGAGCCAATCTTCCAACTGCTACAAGTAAACGTTCCGTTTGTATAGGGCATAGAGCAGATTACCGCTATAAAGACTCTAAAGTATGCCATCACTACTACACCCGCATTGGTTCAACTGGATTATAATAAGGGGGCTAGGCTAATTATTCTCGCCGTTAATAGATGCAAGAATGGATAGGGGTGCGGCCTTATACAACTAGATATGCAAGGTCGTCGTTACCTGTGTTAATATAAGAGCGGCATCTAGTCTTAAGCGGAACAGAAATATAACTCAGAAAAGCTTAAGTATTAGGCGTTACTATATGCGCTAAAGAAGTGTCGCGTATACCTATACAGCGTTCGCTTTACAGTGGAGACGGACACAAACACCTTAATCACGCAGCTAAATTGTGCTGCCACTAATTTACCTAGAGCCTTAATAACAAGATGGCTAGCTTAGATCCAGCTGTGGGACTTTAATATTAGATATATGCCAGGGAAGAAGAATAGCCTAGCTAATGGACTTTCGCGACGGCTACCTAATGGTGAACGACCTAATAAGCCAACTGAGGATATTAAAGAGTTTATTAACTGTGAGCTAAGTGCCTTAGAATACACAGCTAGCCCTTTTAAAATAGAAGCGGGTCTGCCATTAGAAGACTTATATTTAGAGGAATCTCAGAGGATTGTGAAATGGCTAGTAACCTTACGGCGTCTAGAGGAGATGAATACTAAGGAATTTAAAAAGTTTAAGCGGTATACGCTAAGGTTCCTAGTGCGTAACTAACAGCTCTTCCGCTAACAGTCTAAGAATATACTAATGCAAAGGGTAGTCAATAACGAGACTACTTAGCAGGAGATTATTAAGAGCCTTCACAATTAGAGTAGATATCGCGGACAGAAGGGAACGTATTAGAGGGTCTTAAATCAATACTAGTGGCCAGGGCTATGGGATTAAATATTATAGCATATTAAGTTATGCTTATAGTGCCAATAGCGACAGCTAGGATAGGAAGAAGAAGTAATGTACCCTATATAGGAGTCTACCTTGTGGCAATAAGTAATGGTGGATATTACGTTTATACTGCCAAACCGCCTTAGGTTCTAATACCTAGCTATTGCTCGAGAGTACGTATCTAGATAGGTGGAAGCCCGGGCCCTTTAGAATAAGGATATAAAAAGCATAGCAAAGTTCCTCTATAAAGACGTCATCTGCCAATAGGGAGTGTTTGGACAGCTCTCTATAGATAGTAGAGGAGAGAATGCTAACATTACTACTGCGCTTGCGGAGCTCTATAATATTAAGAGGGTTGTGGCTTCCGTATATTACCTACAGTCACAAGGCTTTATAGAGCGAGGTCACAAGCCTATAGTAGACGCTTTGGTAAAGATAGAAGGCTTATAGCTAGACAATCTTTATACAGTCTTATAGGTAGATAGAACGACTATTAAGAGGTCTATAGGAATGACACCAGCAAGGGTTATATACGGATATAAGCACGTCCTTTCTATTAAACTCTATATACCCACCTAGTAGACGCTGCCTTAGGAAACAGTCCGGACCACTGTAGAGCTACTAGCACTTCGCACAAAACAGTTCAACCAAAGAGATATAGATATACAAGAAGCTATCACGCGTACAAGACAACTAAGAGTTGTAAATAAGGAGTATTTTAATAACACCCACCGCATTCGCTAGGACGGATTTAAGGTTAGAGATATAGTTATGCTCTATAACACGTAGCTTAAGCAAGACTATTCTAGCAGTTGTAAGTTGGATCCAAAATGGCTGGGCCCATTCCGCGTACGTGAGAGTCACCCTCATAAAGGATGGTACTTAATTAAGGATCTTAATGGCACGCCGTTTCGCGATCAAACTCTAGGGAATAGATTAAAGAGGTTCTATTAACAATAAATATCCAAGGTCCGTTAGGAGGACCGGCTTGACTAGTTAGGCGGAACTATACTATAAGAAATAATAGCAGAGCCAGAGCCTAAGGAGGATATTATACAAAATCCACCAGTATCGCAACGCCGCGTATTTTAAGAAGTGTGTGTTCTAAAAAGATTATTTAACAGAACTAAGTACGAAATGTTTAACTAAGGGACAGTCAAGTTCTAAGGTAGGGGAGGGGATATAGATAATAGCCGCGCAATCCGTCCGTTTATTTGCTGTATTTCCTAAAGCTCTTTCTATTACGCTTTCTTATTTGCTTTTTTTAGTTACAGGAATCTAATGTGTGTTAATAGTGAGGTAAGAATAGAAGAATGTTTGCATATAACTATCTAGTATTGTTTACTGCAAAGATGTTAGTTCTATTTACCGCCTTTACTAAGCCAATAGCGATTTTCCATCCTAGGGATAGAAAATTATGATTAGTCCATTTAATGATTAGCGCTGGCAGAACTCCACACCACCACTAGATTTGGTGGACTATTTATATTAGGAAACCCTATTAAGAACTTCACCTTTTTGCCCTTAATAAACCTTAAAGATAACCGTAATCAGCCAAAGCATAAACTAAGCAGAATTAATAACAGTATACTTATTATGTCTTCGTCTAGCAGACCACTAGTACTATATAAAGGAGCTAAGCGACAGATTAATAATGTCCTTACAGAAGTCAGAGGCTTCGCAGTTAATTGGCGTTATATAGTGCTTATCTAAATCTGTAACGAGATTCTGCTCGAGAGAGAGAATTACACAGATGCTGCTAGTGTGGTAGTTAATTTCGTTAATTATAATAATAGGTTATAAGCATCTCTAGGAAAGAACGCGTTTTTAATAATCTTTAAGGACATCTCTAACGTTAGTAAGATAGCAAAAGATTAAAGGAATTAGTGTAATAAAGCTAGAGAAACCATCTAAAAAGCCTAGGGATAGGATGTTCTTAACGGACTGCTAAAATATATAGTCTTCTACTACTTCCTTTCTACCGCCCGAAAGCTTACCGTCTACCTACTTTATAAAGTAACAGCGCGAGTTAATAAAGCCCTGGTTAAGAGGCTTGATTATCTAGAATGTGGCATTAAAAACACTACTTGACTATAGCCAACCGACTTCGCGCTCGCGCCTAAAATGTTAGGAAGAGCGATATTAGGTTAGGTGGTAAATAAGTATAGTTTAGGGAGACACTTAACTGGCTTTTTTGTTCTAAATAAGGACCTGCCGTTAAGATATAGGAGACTGACTACTATGGGACTAGAGGTCACTAATGTTGGAATTAGACAAGTGGGAGAGAGCTTAGCTCTTACACTATAAGCGTATTTATAACATACTTCCAACATAATGAATCCCTTAGCTTTTCAGCCATCAACACCTGTTTAAGGAGGAGGCGTTAGTATTATGCCAAGCCCGTCCTAGTAAGGATCGCCTATGTTAGTAGACTTATCTTTATCATCTATAAATAAAAGCATTCTTGTGGCTAAAACGCCTGTTGGCTCGCCCCCGCGGCTGCCAGTATTCTCTTTAAGGAGGAATCTAAGGAGAGGGCTTGCGGTTACTTATCCAGAAGTGGGAGGGCTAGGAGTAGAATTGCTGTTTAATAAAAACGTTATTAAGCTGGGAGATAATAAAGAATATATTAAGGAGGCCGCAGACGCTATGGCGATACTCTGCGTAAAACGAGGATGTAACTGCAAGGACGACGTGCTAGCTTATTTTAAGGCGTCCCTAAACCAAACCACCAAAATTAAACTAACTGAGGTCATGAAGCTCTTACGCAGTTAGTATAGGGCGGCTGGTTTAAACCTAGAAATATATAAGGTCTGCTAGATGCACACACAAGCCATAGAAGGGCGTATAGGTTTAGCAATAAAGGGTCTAAACTATGCCGCGCTATATTACAGACTCCGTTTGATATATCATGCTCGCAATTACTTAGGCACCATAAAGATAGACCCTACTACGTACTCCTGGTTCCGAAAAGCTTACAGGCCTCTAGTTCTGTCCGACTCCTTAGGACCGTACAAGTTTATTTATAACTCGGCACCAAGGTTTTCCTACGATAGGGAGGCTTTACTTAATTAGATACTGTCACTAAACAACCAAGATATATGGCAGTGAGAAGGATCCGTGGTTTTAAGCGTATTTGGGTAGTAGTGGGATTCTAGCATCTCAGCAATAATTAATAAGGAAATGCGTATATACCGCCATTATTAGTGTCTAATTAATAGGTGACCAAATTATAGCTAGTTAAGAATAATGGTCTACGGTCTCTGCTAATAGCTAATAAGACAAGACCCTTAGTATTATTACCTCTATTACGCTCTTAGGCCTAATAGCTAGTGGTAACTCATTTCCTACCCTTATTATATAAAATTCGCGGTTAAAGGAGACTCTATAGCTTTCCGCTATATTAATGTTAATATTCCCTCGCTCCTTAAAAGTGGATATAGTGCCAATATAATCTAAGGGGGCGTTTTTTTGGATAATAAGACTAAGGACAACTGCACGATTATCCTTCCCGGCATGCATTATTACTTAGAATTATAGTGGGCAGATCTTAAAGCGCAAGGGTTAACTAAGGGTGACGGATTTATGCACAAAATCTTAGACCATAACTGGACCGCTAAGGACGTAGAGAAATATACGACTAACTAGGTAGCTCAGCCATGTAAAAAGGGAGATGTGTATATAACTATGCCTTACCTTCCTTATGGAGCAAAAGGACCTTTAACTGGGACCTAGTAAACAATGCTGCCATAGTTTATTGGTATTTAGGACAATTATAATAACCTTAAGGTTACTAAAGGAGGTACTTAGATAGAGTTAGTAGATGCGCACTAAGACTTAAGAGCGCCGCCCTATACGCTGTCTGGACATGCCAATCTCTACAGCGCAATTCTATATCGCTTCCCTGTAGTAGTTAAGCTTATAGCTGCCAGCGCTCTATCCGACGCCCTTCTTGGTAAATAATAATAGGATTCTCTAGCAGTAATCTAAGATCGTGATCTTCTTCTTACCAGTAACAGGAACGAAGTTATAAAATGGATATATTCCTATCGTCTAAAGGCCGTTGAGAACTACAAGGATGCGTTTTAGCTTATGCGTGTAACTAAAGTAGAGCGCTTTAACAGCCGCTTATACTTCTACTGCGTTAATAATAGAATTAAGCCTTTAACTGTTACGGTAGATCTAAGTAGAGTACCCCCAATTATTATAGAAGGACAGAGTTATGCGGAGCTGCCTAAAGAATTATAGGATAGAACCGAGCAAGTAGAAGGATGCGAAAGAGCCATATTATCTAAGAGCCGCCAGTCTGATACATCTCGTACTGCTCAGCCAGGCGGATAAGAATGGTCTTATTTAACCAGAACGGAGTCTCCTCGTTTACCATCTTGGGTTTGTGGTAAAGGTAAGGAACGCATATAATTACCTACCACGCCTTTATTTTAAAGATAAGGAGTTTTAGAGTTTCGGAAGTCGTTAGGGGACAACGACTTGGGTAGAGGAGGTATGTGGTGGTGTGATTTAGCCCCTAGATTTAATATCTAGATTAGGCGTAGTTTTAGGAGAGCCTAGGCCTTCTATATATTTTATATAAATCGGTCTAGAGCCCTTAGAGTCTTTAACAACTCCAACAAGGCCAATAGACACACAGTTTCTCTTTAATATACTCTTTTCTTCTCTTCTTACTAACCGCTTCCCTACTACCTAATTATAACTAACTAACTAACTGACCACACCGTGACTTCCTATCTAAGAGAGACCGTACCCTCCCACACTAGTGGCATTGAATTCCGACCTTGTTACAACAGTTATAGAAAACCTGTAGTTTTGCTTTAAGCATATTGTATAATTCTCCTCTAAACTTTTTCTCTTTGTCTAAATATACCTTTATCAGATTTGTAACTTCTTGTAGTAGAGGGTCACCAGTTGGCTAGAGTAGAGGAGCTAGAGATAGTAGAGGTAAAGAAAGAGTACCTTTAGGTGGGAGAGTAGCGTTCTAGGGGTTTTATTCTAAATTAAAGTTGCCTTTTAAAGAATATAGGTTGGTTCTGGGTTTCCATAGTTAATATATAATCTTAGCTTCCGTCTATACTAGTTCTTCTATACTAGTAATAACGGCCTAAATATTGCTAGCAATTGGGTTACTATTCTTAGCAATATATACCCCGTTTCTATAGAGGAAGTCTTAAAAATCCTAAATAATATTAACATTGCTAAGTGCCTAGGTGTTAGCGGTCTATCCTATAAAATCCTCCCTAAAATATTCCCACAGCTGTAAATCGGCGTAGTATCTACTTCGGTAGAACATAATATGGTATAGAAGAAAGCCATTAACTTATTTTATAGTATAAGTTGTTATATTAAAGGTAAATTCATCCTAATTTTCATTAATGAGTTTCGCGTACAAAGCTACCCCTAGTGGTAAGGAGTCTTCCCAGTCGTTTAAAGTAGGCGTAGCCATATTTTTGGAGGGAGGGAAATGTTATTGGCGTAGGGATTGTCGTTTGGTACGCGTTCGTGATATATATTTGTCGTTTAGTACGCGTTTATGACGTATATTTGCGATTATAGGGCTTAGAACCAGTTCTAGCCTTAAATCACAAAGACTTATAAAGCATATTATTCTGTGTAATGGACGTAAGAATCTGTAATCTTAGAAAGGCTTAGGACTAGTTCTAGCCTTTAAATCCTTAGATTCGTGGAAGAGTTCTATTTAAGGTTTAGGACCAGTTCTAACCTTAAAAGACAGCTCCCTTTAGCACGAGTAGCACTGGTACAGTAGCTTATCTCTTCTTGGTGGAATACCTAGCTGCTCTATAGTATAACAGTGAAGTTAACCACTGATTAGTGTTGGTTATATAAGGTGATATCACATAGCTACAGTTTGTAGATAGTATAATGGTTGTTATTCTTTTCTTAATTCTTGAGGGAGAGTGAGGAGCTTAAGGCTCCTCGCCACGCTAGTGCCGCGGCGACACGTGACGGCAACTTGCCGCACGTAACGGCAACTTGCTATACGTAACGGCAATATGCCTTATATGGTGACTACTTGCCTTTATTCCTAACAATATTCTTTCTTATTAGGTTTACTAATAGCTAAATAGTTTTTAAGAAGTAGTTAATAAATTTTTAATAGAAATTTTTAATTTTTAAAAATTCTTAAATATCTTATATATTGCTAGGGCTTTCCTAGTTTATAATTATAGCAACTTTCTTAGGGTCTATTTTAATTCTATTATAGGATATAATTAAACCTAAGTATATAACTTTAGACGCGTAGAACTTATGTTTCTTAATATTATATTATAAACCCGCATCTTATAAGCATTTAAGGACCATTCCAATATATTTCTAATATTTAAAAAGTAAGGATAAGTAGATTAAGATATTATTAATATACGCAGTAATAAATATATTAAGGAATTTATAAAGCGTATTGTTAATATATTACTAAAACGTATTAGGACTATTCTTTACACTAAATAGCATTACTAGGTATTTAAAGAGTCCCTATTATATATAAAAGGCTATATACTTCTTATCTCCTTTACATATACGGATTTTATTAAAGGCAGTAACTATATTAAGCTTTATAAAGTACTAGACCTTCACTAAATAGTTAAGCATTTCTTAAATTAGGGGAATCAGATATTAGTTTTAAATTATAATTATATTTAGAGCTTAATAGTTAATATAAAATCTTAGGCCTCCTTCTAGCTTTTTAATAAATAGTATAGGTAAGGCAAATAGAGATTAACTAGGGCAAATAAATCCTTTTTCTGGATGCTTATTAAGGTATTATTATATTCTAAGCAGTTCTTCTTATAATATACCATATAGCGGGCTAAACTTTAGCGTTATACCTAGCTTAAGTTCTATCTTAAAATTGTGCTTATCTTAGTATGGGGCTAGTTGGTCTATAAATTGTTTTTTAAACTTGTTAATTAGGTTATAGTATTCTTTAGGTATAAGAGGTTAAGAATTAATATACTATTTTAGTTCTAGTACTTTCTTAATATCTTCTATTGTCGGGAATATATCACGTGTGGTTACGTGGTCACGTATTGCCGCGACACTAGCGTAGCGAGGAGCCTTAAGCTCCTCGCCCTTCCTTATCAGAAGAATACAATAACAATCATCATACTATCTACGAACCGTAGCTACGTGATATCACCTTATAAAACCAACACTGATTAGTGGTTAACTTTACTATTATACCACAGAACAGCTAGGTATTCTACTAAGAAGAGATAAGCCACTGTACCAGTACTACTCGTGCTAGAGAAAGCTGTCTTTTAAGGTTAGAACTAGTCCTAAACCTTAAATAGAACTCTTCTACGAATCTAAGAATTTAAAGGCCAGAACTAGTTCTAAGCCTTTCTAAGATTACAGATTCTTGCGTCTATTACGCAGAATAACACGCTTTATAAGTCTTCGCGATTTAAGGCTAGAACTGGTTCTAAGCCCTATAATTACAGATTCTTGTCTAAACGCGTACTAAACAACAATTGATAATCCCTACACTAATAACACCTCCTCTCCTATAACCTAATAACACTTCCCTTCCTCCAAAAACATGGCTACGATTACTCTAAATAACTGGAGAGATTCCTTACCACTAGGGGTAGCTGCGTACGCGAAACTCGTTAATAAAAATTAGGACGAATTTCCCGTTTTTAATATAATAACCTGTATGGTAAAACAAGTTAATAGCTTCCTCCTACACTATATTCTCTTCTACCAAAGTAGACACTACGCCAATGTACAACTGTGGGAATATTTTAGGGAGGATTTTATAGGATGGACCGCTGACACCTAGGCACTTGGCAATGTTAATATTATTTAGAATTTTTAAAACTTCCTTTAGAAGAATGGAGTATTTGTCCCTATAGATAGGGGCATTATTGGAGACAATATTTAGGAGCAGGTCCTTAACGTAAAGGAAGAGCACAAATAGACTTTATAAGAGATTAAGCACCAAATACGCACTATAAAGAAGTTTAACTCTTAATGAAATCCTAATGACGAATAGCCACAATTAACACCTTTCTATAGTCCCCTACTAGCTACACAAGCATCTCTAGCCTGACCACTAGCTGCTCCGCCAATTCCACTAGCTATTCCAACTGCTGCACCACCAGTTGTCCCAATCGCTGCACCACTAGAGACGCTTTAACCTCCACAGCAACCTCCGCAAGAATCTCCGCAGTAATCTTAGCAGCAAGCTCTATAAGAACCACTATAGATAACCTTAGGCTATCAAACACCTTAAGTTCCTCAGCCTTAAGTTCCTTAGGCTGCCGTATCTCAACCTGTGCCTTAAGCTCCGTCCTACTAGAGATTCTCAACCTCGTTTAACTTAAGCGCCGAGACGTTTCCTCTAACCCCTACCGTGACTAGACAACTGGCACAACAAGCTAGATCTGTAAATGATATCCTAACCCACCAGCAGCAAGCTCGATAAGAACCTCCATAGCAACCTCCGCAGCAATCTCCGCAGCAATCTCCGCAACAACCTCCGCAACAACCTTTGTCTTCAGTTCCCCAGTATCTACCAATTCAACACTACAGTGCATTTTCGGTCACGCTTAAAGATTGTGCTAGTAGCTCCTATTACAGCAAGATCACTGGAAAATCAGATAACTTAAGATCTGCAATTAGTACCACTATTCGCTCTTATAAGGCACAGCAATTCTACTTTAATAACTACCCTCAGCAGGAGCTTAATTACGGCGAATACGACAGTTATAACAACGGCCAGTACTGCACTAATTGCTCCTACGGATGAAGTGGGTATAGATAAGGCCGTGGCAGCTATAATAGACGCAGAGGCTCTAGCTACCATAGAGGAGGCTCTTGTAGAGGATCTAGTAGAGGTGGATTCTAGAATAGAGCCAGATATTAACAAGCTCCGCAACTCTATTTCAACGATATAGTTCCCTAGTTAATCTACCCAGGATTTCCTAGCAAGAAAGTATCACGTACTAAAAGGCAATTTAAGGTTATAACAGTTTAAGGTTTACTACTTGGTCAACCACTATTTCTTTAGTAAATTTAGGACAGCGAGACTTATATTACAATGGCAATAGTAAGTAAGAAGGATTAATATCTGTTACACTAGTTAAGCGGTTAGAACGGCATAGTCACATAGGCAACCTACAAAAGAAGAATTGCCAGTGTCGGGAATATATCACGTGTGGTTACGTGGTCACGTGTCGCCGCGACACTAGCGTGGCGAGGAGCCTTAAGCTCCTCGCCCTTCCTCATCAGAAGAAAACAATTAACTATTATTATACTATCTACGAACCGTAGCTACGTGATATCACCTTGTGTTACTAACATCTATAGTTATAGCAAAAATTTATAATCTTATCTTTTTACTAATAAGATAAAGGGTGCGGCCTATATTATATAAATTTTAAGAGGTTTTAATAAAACATCTTTATATTCTTTACTATAATTAGCAGTTATAGCTTTATTACACTAGCTTAAGGTTTATAGTAAGGGTAATTTATATTATATTAATTTTAGATGGTTATATATATGTTTATAGGGCAAATGGTTTTTTAAGTAATAACTTTAGCAGTAAGTTATATAGAACTTTAGTGTTTCTTTAATCTAACTAATTAAGGGGTCGTGTTATTTTAGCTATCTATATCTAAGTATAACTTTATATTACTTTAAGGGTATTATAAATAGGGAGATATATTTAAGGTATTTACCTATCCGCATTTTTACTAGGGCATAGTGCGTTATTTCGCTATATATTAAAGGTTTGCCATTAAAGCCTTATAGGCCTTAGGGCTTATCAAGTTTCCTTTAAATTTAGGCATTAAGTTTTTATATAGTTTATATTAATAAAGCCCATGCTAGTAGCTCCGCTATCTATTAGGATTTATACCTTCTTCTATTTTCTAAGTATTTAAATTTTACTAAGTATATTAAGGGAGTTATGCCATATATTAGCGCTAGAAGAGCTTAGATACTTATACTCTTCTACTTTTTATTTTAAGGCACAACTTAGTCTTAGAATAATTTATTTTCCAAGTTAACCAAAGGCGAGATACTTTATAGCGACTAAATATAATTTATGAAGTAGGTATAATTCAAGAAACGGGAGGAACTATGGCAGACTTTTTTAAAAGGGTAAGTTTGGTAATACTTTTAAATATATCCTTTTTTACTATATCTAAAGCATTCTCTATTTATGGCTTAAGTTTTTTATTTGTTAATTCCTAAAGTTATATAAAATTAAGCGGCGTTAAGGTCTATAGGGTTATATATAGGGCTTTTAGGTTTTGGAGATGGATCGCGCTTTAGGGTATATACTGGTTTTATAGAGATCTAGATATAAGGTATAGTTAACTTTAAAGAATAAGTCTATTTATTATATTAAAGGTCCTCGTTAATTTATTAATATATTATAGCAAATTTAGATGGGTTTTTTAGTAGTTCCCCACCTATTAATTAGGCTCTAATCTTATCTAAAATAGCTTATTAGAGGGCAGTAACTCTAGCGGCTTTATTCCAATCTAGCTCGCTAATAAGGCCTAAAAATTCTAAAAAGAAGCTAGTAAAGTCTTAGTTCCGTTATTATAAGTTTTTAAGTTTAGTAATAGCTATATATTCCTAGCTGGCGTTATTATACGTTTATTTTAGTAGAGAGATAAAGGTTTTTAAATTAATAAAGGTGCCGTTACAGAAGAATGGATTTATGGTTTATATAGCGTCTTTCCTTAAACAAGATATTCTATAGCTAACCTTACTAGCTTTAGTGGGGTATTCGTTATAGTTTATTAAAAGTTTAAAATAGAGCTTAGTTATAAAGGGGCGTAGGTTATTTTAATTTTTATTAAATATTAAAGGGTTAGGGAGCTTTTTAGATTTTATAATAGGCATTAAATTTATTATAGATATGGGTTAAGTTACTAGTTTAAGGTTTGCGTTTAAGGGGCCAGGCTTAGATACAGTTATTTTAATCTTGTTTATAGGTATTTCTATTAGGGTCTTTAATAAAAGTGCCTTAACATTATAGAGTTCTTCACGGAGTGCTTCTATTAATTGTTAATGCTAGGCTTCTAATGCAGCCCGCTACTAAGCTAAGGCATTTATAAAGTATTGTTATATTATAGTTAACTATTCTCTAACTAGGGATATAATACTTATAGTTATTAAAAGGGATTTGGGTTTATTTGCTATTTTAATAGTAGTTATTTTAACGCAATATAGTATAAGGGCGTAAAGAGGCTTTAGGGAAGATTTAAAGGAATCATCTAAATTTTATCTAAATTTAAGGGTATATAGCTCTTGCAGAGAATAAGATGTTGCGTAAAGAAGAGAAAGGAATAACAAAAGAACCTTATAATTAAACAGTTAGGGGTTTTAGTAGTTAATATGTGCGTATATACACACGCGGTCTTTAACGGATTTCGGTAGAATTTGATTAAAGCGTCGGAATTTATCTGTCGAGTGTTTTACCAAGATATTCCTACTATAACTGGGCTAGTCCCGTTACAGCAACTCCTTATTATAGATGTCACAGCCTAACTCTACTAGTATCACCTTTTAACTATAGTATGCTACTAGATGCTATGCGTCCTAATGCCTTTATAGCAAACATACTCCTAGTATAAAGTCTAATATATATGTTTCCATAACTATATCTAACTGTAGTTAATAGATCTTAAGGATTAGATCTTAGGTAAACAACTCCTTAAGTTCTTAAAACAGTTTCTTTTACTTACTACCCTATATCCATAGTTCCTCCTTCTTTATAAGTCTTATAAATAGTTTTATATTCCTTAACTACTGCGTAATAAATCTTCTATAGTAGTTATAAAACCCTAGGAACGATCTTAGCTATATAACATTCTTTAGTTCCTACTAACTAACTATAGCTTTAACTTTCTTTAGGTCTATGCTAATCTTTCCTAGCTTAATAATAAATCTAATAAAATCAGTCTTCTGGGTAAAGAACTTATATTTTTTAATTGCTACTAGCATCTTTTTTTCCTATAGTCTCTTTAAGACCCACTTAATGTGCTCTCCATGTTCTTGCTTACTTATTAAGTAGATAATAATGTTATTAAAGTATACCATAATAAACTTATTAAGGTGTTCTCCTAATATACTATTAATTTATTTCTAAAACGTCACTAGTGTATTTATAAGTCTAAACTATATAATTAACGGTTTATATAGTCCTTTCTTTAACCTAAAGGCTGCTTTCTACTTATCTCCTTCCTTAATCCTAATCTAATAGTACGCCCATCTTAGATCTATCTTTATAAAGATTTGCGCATTACCTATCCTGTCTTAGATTTCGCTAATTAAGGGTAAAGAATACCTATTCTTTCTAGTGATGCTATTTAACTATCTATAGTTAATGCATATCCTAAGCTTTCCGTTTTTCTTTAGTATAAACAATACTAGATATCCTGCTAATAACTGTAACGGTCTAATATATACCTTTCATAAGTTTTCTTGGATAAACTCTTTAAGCGCTACTAACTTAGTTTTAGTAAGCTTATAAATTAGAAAGAACCTTAGACTTATTTCTGGTTCTAATTCTATCTTATAATCCTATACTACATATTCTAACAGCTTTTTACTTTCTAGGCTCTATAGTTTTTTACCGTATTTATAGTATCTCTTTAGTATATAACTTAAGCCTTGCTTAGTCTCTTTATACGTTGCTCCAACCTAGTACCACACCATTTTTATTTACTGTCGTACCTTGCGTTATTATATATCTTTAATATTAACCTAACTAGTACCCCAATTAATCCTTAAATTATATTCCTATAACTAAGGCATTTCTAGTATTACCTTATCCTTTCCTAATAATAGGATATTAAAAGATATACTAACTAGTCTTCCTTTAATATTTAACTAAATAGGTCCTGTTTTGAGATTAATAATGCCTCCTCTATAGGCTATTAAATCTCTTAAAATTGTTATTAATGGGTATAGATATTCCTTTTATTTATGTAGTAACCCTATCCTTTTAACTACTGCTAGGGATATATAGTTTCTTATTACTCCACTATTTACTAATGCTTTAAACTTTTAATCTTGCCAACTAACTCTTAGGTTTAGGTGTTAACCTATAATTCCTTTAAGGGTCTAAGGCTCTACCACTAGCTCCCTCTAGTTTTATAGGCCTCCGCTTTTCCTAACTATTAACTATTAACTTTTAACTATACTTAGTCCTTCTATAGCCAATACTTAGTTCATTTTTTGTCTTTAATATACCATAGATAAGTATTCTCTAGGCACTCCCACTACTATTATCTATCTAGGCACTCTTCTATAAGAAATCTTTCTAGCTAAAGTATTAAGTCTCCTAGCTCTTAAACTTCTACTAGGTGCTAACTATATATATACTTGGCATTCCTATATCGCATTTTATCTGTTATCTAATATATTCTTATTAGATACTTATAATACTTATCTTTAGGTATCCTATGCATATTATATATATTATCTATATATATAATCTACGCCAATATATAATACGCTAGGTGCTTTAGGTTAACTTATAGCTTATCTTTACTCTTAAGTTTAAACCTATTCTATACCAATCTAAATATTACTATATTACTTACTAGTACTAATATCTGCATTATCTCTCTCTACTGTTCCTTAAGATTCTTTAATATTATAATTAATGCTCCTTTAATGTAACTTATCTGTCTTTCTAATATAGCTTAATCTAGTATAACCTTCTTATTTAACCACATACAGAAATCTTCCTACTTATTATTTCTACGCTGCTAGTACCACTTCTAATACAGCTCCGTAAGTGTATATAATCTATCTATAAGGAAGTATCTCTTTATTACTGCATTGTTGTAACCTTTGGTGTATTATTTTATAAACTTAGTTAGAATCCCTAGATCCTCTTCTTATTCTAGGTTGTTTAACTACTTAGCTCTTAATATACCTATCTTTGGCTAGTTAGTAACTTTTTATATAGGTGCTCTGTTTTTTATATATCCTAGCATAGCTAATCTCTAGTCTAGCTTCTGTTCTTACTATACAATAATTTATTACCTAAACTTATCTATGCTTTCTTTTAGTTTTCTTCTTTTAAAAGGATCCTTAAAGTTACCTTACTTCTTAATTACTATATTAACTTTTTAACCTTTAAGCTAAACACTATATTTTCCTAGAATTACTATAGACCTTATTTGTTCTTTAAAATCTTAGCTCCCTAAGAATTGTCATCCTATACTTATTTATTTATCTTTAAACTAAGCCGTTGCCCTTTCCTATCAGTTTTTATCTGTTATAGGTTCTTAGGTATATCTTATTTTATCTAGAGAATCTTAAGCATCTCTTATCTTATTTTAAGAATCTTAAGCCTATAGCTTTTTGCCTTTATTAAGTAGTAAGCTCGCACTAGCAGTTGTCTACTTGCTTAATTATCTTTAGATATTACTTCTTCCATCTTATAAAGTAATGGATGCCGTATCTAATAGTGTTATGATACCTATTACTAAACCGCATTCTGTAGTAGTCTTAGTCTCTACTTCTGTTGCGTTACTAAGGTTTAAGCGCCCTTAGTTAGCCTCTATTTCTTCCTTATCGCTATTAATTAATAAGTACTCTAACTCCATTATTATTATTACTCATCTTTATCCGTATATTAGTAGTATGATCTTTAATTAACGTCTGATACGGATCCTATCTAGGCCCACGCAGACACTTGCTGTCGCAGGGGGGAAAACTTATAAATTGACAGAAAGAAAACCCTGCTGTGTAGGGGACGGAAAAACCCTATGAGCCACCTTAGTAGGATAAAAAACCCCTGATTTGCCATGTTCGTCCATAGCAGCGGCCCTACGGGCCTATAGCTACGTCCTGTCCTCCTTGAATGTTTGAACTCTATGGGAACCACTACTTCCTTCTCTAGCTTATCTAAAGCTAGGGTTCACTACGTCCTAGCTAGGCCTCGCTATGTGTGCTATATGCTTTATATTCCATATCTTAACCATCCCCTGTGTGCTATCTCCTATAGACTATTACTATATACGCCATACCTCCCCCCCCTAGAGCTATCGAAGGCGTAAGGGGGATTCATCCGTCTTAACTACTATAATACTAACAGCGGGATATATTGTGTTGTATTTTAGGTATCTTTTATGCCTAGGCCCCAGCTAGGCCCTTTCCAAGGGTCACCACTCCTTAAAAGGAGACAAGGAGAACCGTGGGTCGCAATCTAGGCTGCTAGGTATTTGGTAGTTGACGGCAAGTAACCGCATGCTCCGCGGGCGATCGCCCTAGGGGTTAGGAGGGGCCGTATATTTGCTTATTCGTTCGCAGTCGCCGTTCGTTAATATAAGGTCGTCGATGCTTTCAATTGGGGGTCAGGGGATGTTATCGAATACTGCGCATCCATGTTGGATCGTACAGGTGCCCTAATAGAGCAGTGTAGAAGTAGCTGTTATCGTAAAGGGGTACCATTAGTGGTGGTTTTCGAGATCTTACTATTCTATGTAAAAACTTTTTACTACCGCCTATAACGCTCGTAACTACCACCACGAAGTCATATCGCATGCTGTGCGACGTCTCTGCGTTAGCTCTGAGTCTGAACTTTAAAGACCTAGGTTCGTAGCCGTCACCACATATAGGTGCAGAGTCCGTTTTTGACGGCCTTTATCTGTATATTACTGTAATATCTTAATCTAGCTTATAGAGTTAATTATATTCTTTATCTAACTCTTTAGTTCCTTTAAGTCCTCTTAACTCTAGCTCTTACAGCTAATAGCTTGCGCTATACTTAGCATCCTTATAAATTTGGCATGCGTCATTATAACAAAATGTAAAGTGCTTAATTAAATACTCCTTAGTCCTACGCAATACACTTATATCCGCTTTATTATACTCTAATAATTATATACCCTTTACCGCGTAGTTACTTTAACTACCTCTATATTCTTTAGCAAAATAACCTTATTTTCGGCAATTTATGCAAGCTCCTTTTCTAAACTATTTTTCTTATTATAGAGTCTGCCTAAATGTCTTCTACTATTAAGATCCCTAGTTTAGCCTCTGCTCCTTAGTCCTATAATTACTCAATCCTTAACCTTTAGGTTTTTATAGTTTCTTATTTTATCTCTTAAATTCTTTAGTACCGCTTAAGCCCATTAGCTCTAGCCTACTATTCCATAGTTTATAACTCTGCGTCTATTATTGCGTGCTCTGCGCCCTATATAACTATAGAACTCTATCTTACCCTTTCTTGGCTTGTTCCCTTTAATAAATCCTATTATTAACCTTAATTAACTAATCTATTAACTCTCTTAGAGTTTCCACATCTTCTATTAGGATAATTACGTCCTAGACTTTAGCCTTAAGTCCTTATTTATACTATGCTATAAGCGCCTTATTATTCTACTTAACCTATATTGCGAGTGTCTAAAACTGCGTTATATACTTAATTATTAAAGTACGTTATACTAGGTTCTAAATCTTTCTTTCTACCGTAGTTATTGCTTCTAGGTTGCTAAATATTTGCGTAAGTCTCTCTATAAACCCGTTCCAGTTAGTAAATATAAACCGTACTTCTTAGTTAGTAATTATTATTCTATTAGTTTAGATTTTGGTAAAGTAAAATTTAAACCACTTAAGTGCTCTTCTGGTTAAGAACAACCCTATATACGCTTCTTGGTCCATAAGTGTTGCTAACTTCGCCCCTTCTTATATAACCTTAAAGTGCATTTTCATAAAAAAAACCCTTAAGCTTTAACTTCTCCCCTAAGAATTATTTAATTAACGGTAACTTAACCTTAGCTGCTCCAATACCATTAACTTAGTCTTTAAGTATTTAATTATTATCTATTAACTAATTAACCATTTCCTATAGCTAACCCACCGTGACTAGCTGCAAATTAGTATCTCTTATACTGGTATCTCCTCCTAACCCTAAGGTTATAGCTACCGTAGATAGTATTATAACTAGTGCTTTTAGTGGCATATTGTTTAACTTTGTTAATACTATAACTAGGTAGTAAATGTGTAATAAAGCCTTATAGGAAACACCACGGTGGACTTATTATTAGGTTAGGTTGTATAAGTAAATAGGAAGTTAATAATATAATAAGTATAAATAATAACTAGTAGAGTAGTTACCTAATAGACTAACTCTAATTATACTTTAAGATTTACTATAAGGAAAGGAACTATCTAGGTAGGGACTGTAGGTCCTTAAATATATATCTATACTCCTAAGAAATCTTCCTTATACATAAGGTACACCATATATAGGTTGTATATGCGTTCCCTTTATACTCTGCATACACTGTATACAACACTATATAACCTTGGCTACTAGTCCTCGTTATATAGTTCCACTAGTTCCATCCTGGACTATGCTTTTATTAACTAACTAGCTTCTTCCAACTCTTCTCCAAGTAGTTATAACATTATACTTAAAGCGTTTATAACAGTAGGGATGTAAGAATGGGTAAGTCCTATAATAGTTTCAGTATATATAACGGCTTACTGTTTATATTGTTATATATATAGTTTAAGCATTATTATAACCGACTACGGTACCCTACTAACTACCACTGTTTTACCTGCGTATTGCCTGCGTATCGCCTATATATCACCTACGTATTAAGCTGGTTTAGTTACATATTAGTCTCTCCTTTTATTTATTTCTATACCTTCCTTATATATATATAGAGGCTCTAGAGCTACATTTATAATTAAGTTGCTTATTTAATTCTCCTATACTATAAAGCTTACAATTATAAGGGAGTTAATTCTATGCTAAGCTTCTTTAAGTTAGGACTTTATAGTTCGACCTTTATTATAGACGGCTTAAAGACTATTATAGTACGTACCGACTGTTAAGGTACAGGTACAAGGTAAAGTATAAATATTAATATTGTGTAAAGATCTATATATAGGAGATAAGATAGGTATATATATGCGTCGCTTAGGGGTTAGATCCGTGCTTGTGTATATGCGTACACAAGCTAAGGCATAATAATGCGTTAGGTCAGTGCCGTGACAAAGACCGCTCTTAACGCTAGTTAAAAAGGTGTTAGACGCTGAGCAGGCTGATGGAAATGGCATATATAATACTCTATAAGGAAGAATCTTAGGGGCTTGACGGCCCTAAGAAGGCATCTACAAGGTAGCCCGTGTGGTGTCACGTAACACGTCGCCGAGCTTAAAGAGACTGCCCTAAGTACCCCCCTACCAACAAAAGGTTATACATATAAAGAGATACTAAAAGGTTCCTGCTATATTAAGGTCCTTAAAGTACTCCGGACTACTTTTAATTGCCTAAGTAATATAGGTATAGAAAGTATTAAAGAAGAAGGCAAGTACTTTGCGTATATTCGCCAACGGGGTATTATCTATATTATAGTTACCCATTTTAAAGGATCTGGGTAAGGCAGTTAAAATCTATAAGGCTGGCTATAATACTAAAATTGTCTAAGATTATACTAAGATTATTTATAATTATACTAAGATTATCTATAATTGTATTAAGATTACCTAGAACTGTATTAAGATTACCTAGAACTGTAGTACGGTGTTATTGGTCGCGCTATATCGCGATTATACTAGGGAAACAGAGACAGTAGATTGGGAAAACAAATATCGCGACGGGGCGTAATTAGAGATACTATATAGATCTTGCTTAGTTTAATAATAAATCTAATAAAATTAGTCTTGCTTGTAAAGAACTCGCATTTCTTAATTACTACTAGCATCTTTTTTTTATAGTCCCTTTAAGACCTATTTAATATATTCTTAATATTCTTTCTTACTTATAAAGTAGATACTATTATTATTGTGTTTACCTAATATACTAACGTGGCACATGGGGTTTTGCACAAGCCCTGAGTTTTGCTTAAGCTAGTGGACCGCCTTCTTGATGTGGATGGAACACCAAAATACTGCCGAAATGCCTTAGAAGTAGCCGTGCACGCTATTAGGTCGTGCACGACCCAACAGCTACTTCTAAGGCATTTTGGCAGTATTTTGGTGTTCCTCTACATCAGGAAGGCGGTCTACTAGCTTAAGTAAAACTCAGGGCTTGTGCAAAACCCCGTGTGCTACGTTATTAATTTGCTTCTAAAACGTAGCTGGTGCGTTTATAAGCCTAAATTGTATAACTAATAGTTTATATAGTTCTTCCTTTAACATAAAGGCTGCCTTCTATTTATCGCCTTTCTTAATTTTAATTTAATAGTACGCCTATCTTGGATCTATCTTTATAAAGATTTATATATTACTAATCCTATTTTAAATTTTGCTAATTAAGGGTAAGAGTATCTATCCTTTCTAGTAATGCTCTTTAACTCTCTATAGTTAATTTATAGTCTAAGTTTTCCATTTTTCTTAAGTATAAACAGTACTAGATATCCTGCTAATAACTATAATGGTCTAATATATCCCTTTTATAAGTTCTCTTAACTCTTCTTTAGTTAGCTTATAGATTAGAAAGAACTTTAGACTTATTCCTAGTTCTAACTCTATCTTATAGTCCTATACTATATACTATAATAGTTTTTTACTTTTTAGGCTCTATAGCTTCTTGCCATATTAATAGTATCTCTTTATATATTACTCCGACTTAGTACTATACTATCTTAGTTATTTATTATATTTTGCGTTATTAAGTATTTTTAATATTAACCTATAACCTAATTAATCCTTAAATTATATTCTATAACTAAGGCATTCCTAACACTGCCTTCTTCTTCCCTTATAATATGATATTAAAAAATATCTTAATTTATCTCCTTTTAATAGCTATCTAAATAGGTTCTGTTTTAAGATTAATAATACCTCCTCTATAGGCTATTAGATCTTCTAAAATTATTACTAATAGGTATAAGTGTTTCTTCTGCCTATAAGGTAGTCCTATTCTTCTAACTGCTATTAGTAATATATAGTTCCTTATTACTCTACTATCTACTAACGCTTTAAACTTTTAATCTCGCCATTTTATTTATAAATTTAGGTATTTTCCTTAAATTCCTTTAAGGGTCTAAGGCTTTACTACTAGCTCTCTCTAGTCCTATAGGCCTCCCCTTTTCCTAACTATTAGCTACTAGATTCTATTTATGCTTCGTCCTTCTTAGGCCAATACTTAGTTTATTTCTTTTCCTTAATATACTATAGATATGTATTTTCAGTACAATCCCACTATTATTATTCGTCTAAGTATTCTTTTATAAGGAATCTTTCTAGTTAAAGTATTAAGTTATCTAACTCTTAAACTTCTACTAGATGCCAGCTATATATATACTTAGCATTCCTATCCCTTTTTTTATCTAGTGCCTAATATATCCTTATTAGGTACTTATAGTTCTTTTCTTTTAGTGCTTTATATATACTATATATATCCCTTAGCCCGTTAATTCGCGTTTAACGGTTATTGATAAGAACTTACCAATCAATTTAAGCTAAATTTAATGCCTATACTAAGAAATATAAAGCCTTTAATAGAGGCAAACATTATAGTATTTTAATATATACGCTTAATCTTTGGAGTTGGGTCGCTCAATATGGTTACTAGCACTTATCTTTTCTATAGACCGGTATTTTGCAGGTGCTATAGCTAGGTATAGTCTTTAGAGCACGCTCTTGCCTCTTCTATTTAATTAGACCTGACACTAATACGAACTAATACGAACCGATAAAATATTGGTTATCGGAAACATATCGGCAATATAATATTGCCAATATTGGGTAAAAAATTAATATAACTAGCTTTACGCAGCCTTATATTATAAAAGAGCCTTACTACTTTATAAAAAAAGCTTTTTTATAAGGTAAGATATAGATAGGGAGTTTAATTAATAGAATAATAGAGTATATTATAAGAATAGACAAATCTTTAAGGAAAAAGTGGTATCTGGCTATAAGCGCACGCGCCCTATATATAAGTTGCCGAGGTTTTAGCCCTCTTTAGGGGGCCTTTGGTGGGTCTAGGGGCATAGACTACCTAAAATCTCGTTGCTTAGGCGATAGAGCCCCTATAACTTTAGCGACCTTATAGGGGCTCTATTACCTAAGTAATGAGATTTTAGGCGGTTTATGCCCCTAGACCCGCTAAATACCCCTAAAAGAGGCCTAAAATCTTAGCCACCTACTCTCCCTATCCCCCCTTCCCCCCCATAAGCCCCTTACAACCCCCCT
>Ga0307507_10003706_pt1 | contig 28852 bp, 7 predicted proteins | sample 7_EM_MG_FD_207223 | JGI IMG/M metagenome (GOLD analysis project Ga0307507, IMG submission 207223) | Populus trichocarpa ectomycorrhiza microbial communities from riparian zone in the Pacific Northwest, United States - 7_EM | ecosystem: Host-associated > Plants > Roots > Unclassified | place... | reverse complement strand
GTGCCCTATAGGAGAAGAAACCAACAACCCTAAAGTAGGGAAGATATATTAGGAAAACAGGTAGAGAAAGTAGAAGAAGAATAGTGCGGCGCTAGGGCCCAGGCCCATATAGAGAAGGAAGGGAGACGCGTAAGAGGCCAGCAAAGATAATAGTAAGGGAGAAAAAGGAGCCAAAGTAGAGCATAAAAGAGTACTGGAAAACTATCTACCGTAATACAATACTGGTTGGACCGACGCTGGAGAGACAAATAGGAGTTAAAGGTATAGAGGTAGACTTAGGCAAGGGGAACCTAAGCTATAGTATAGGTAATGCTATGGGGGGTAAATACCTAAGGGCTCTAAGAGGGCCTAATAAAGGTAGAAAATACAATAGCAACACTTTTAAGGATAGGAATAATAGGACTAAAAGATTAGCTTTATTGGGTAGGTATCCTAGTAGGTAGCCCAAGGTGCGAATATAGCTAGCTAAGACAGACACTAAAACACGTAATACTATTATGCCCCTTACACACTGGCTAAAAAGCAATGCTCTTAGTAGCTGGTATAGAAAACTATAATACACTGCTCTTAACACAGAAAGGCCTTAAGGCGGCTACCCGGTGGCTTATTAGCTAAAATATGCTAGACCAGTTCCGGGTTACAAAGGAAATAGCAATAAAAAGCAAAGGGGTAAGTAATAGGCGCCCCCTAATAACTCTACAGGAGTAGAGTATAGTGTGTAATACTAGCGCGTCCGTAGGTTTGTTACGGCAGCAGTAGTTCCTAAGGAGGTTAAAAAGTAAGGTAGTAAAGCACTACTAGTGACTTATAGGCGACTTGCAAGCGAGCCCTAAAAGGCGGGGAGACGGATTACGGGGTTTTCTTAAATAGAGTTTTCTCCCTATATATATATAAGGAGTAGTCCGCGTGGGCCTAACAGGGATCCGAATCGGACATTAAGCAATGAATAATAATAATATATCTAGAACTATTACTAAATCCTAATTTATGGTCTTTAGGAAAGTTTTAATTGTTATATTATATCCTAGCTAAAGGTGCTCTTTAGGTTCCCAACTATTATATACCTAGGAGTATCTTTCTTAATAAACTAAAAATTTGCATTTCTTCTAACGCCATCTTTGGTCTAAAATGTCTTCTATATTCTATTCTAGTTTCCTATTAATTTTACTAGGTAGGAGTAGTTCTATACTATCTCTTCTCTAGTATAACTCTAATAAGGAAATATAAAATATTGGATGTATTAGATATAAATTTTAGCAATTCGAATTTATAGACTTAATTTCCTTTAGTTTTCCTAACTATCTTAAAGGGTCTAAGCCACCTATAGTCTAGCTTCTTCTTAATACATTTTATCTGGATGTTTTTTTATAGATAGTAAGACTTTATCTCCTATTTTAAATTCTTTAGGCATATATCCCTTATTATAGTATCTTTTTTATATAGCCTGGGCGTCTAGTAAGTACTTTTTAAGTTCTTCTCTGTGAATTCTTATTTGCTTAATTCTTTTAGACGCCGCTAGTGCCTCTCTTTTAGGAACAATATCTTTAATATTCTAGGGGTTATTCGCTTTTACCCTAAATAGTGCTTTATAAGGGGTCATTTTTATACTACTATAGATACTTATATTATATATATATTATGCTAAAGCTAACTATAATGGCCAATTATCCTATTAATAATTAATATAGCAGTAAAGGTAGTATTCTAATAATATATTTAGACTCTCTATTTACCTATCTATTTGCGAGTAAAAGGTAATGCTTATTTTTTACTATATTTTTAATAAAATACAAAATAAAGACTAAAATGCGCTGTTAAATACGGTACCTCTATTAAACATAATTCTCCTTAGCGTACTAAATAAGAGCCACCACTCTAAAAACAGGTCTGCTAGTTCCGCTACTGTAATCATTATTATAACAGCAAAATACCCTAAAAACTTTATATATCTGTTAATAGTTACTAAAATAGTATTAGCAACCTCTCCTATTTTTATTTTAGTAGGGGGTAAGCCTATTATAAAATCTATTATTAATTCTAATATAGGTCCTTGCGGAATAGAAAGCACTAATAACTTACTATAGGGGCGATGCCTGGATATCTATACCCTTTAGTATATATTATATCTTAATATATAGTCCTTAACTTCTTTAGATATTCTATCCTAAAAGTATTTTTTTTAAAACGGCCTTAAGGGTTCTATTAGTACTATAGTAACCCCTAAAAGGGTTATTATAAAAAACCTTTAGAATTTTATCTTAAACCGCTTAGTCCTTTAGGATATATATAGTACCCTTAAAGCGTAATAGACCCTTTTAGTCTTACTACTATAGCTTTTTAGTAACTCCAGCTAAGTTAGTCTCTACTATATCTTTCTACCTCTCCCTAGTAATAAAGGCGTCCCTTTATTGCGCTTAAAGAAGAAGATCTGGAAAGGTTTTATATAGATTACTTATTTCTATTTCGCCTGCTACTATTGTGGACCCTAGGCATAGCACAAAACGTTTTAAACTATTAGTGCTAGTAGATTCTCCTACCGTTATATAGTGTGCTATACTATAAATAAGTATTTTACCTATCCCCTCTAAATCCAGAAACTTGTAGCTAATGCGCCATTAAGTTAAAGGTGCTGTAATACCTCTAGTATATCCTATAGAATTTTTGCTAATTCTAGGGTATGCTAACTTTATAATATCTGCTTAGTCTATAACCTACTCTATAACTATATCCTATAGCTCTATTATTATAGTGCTTCGCAGCTGCATTGCTAGGACCTCTGCCCTACTGCAAAATTCTATAGTTCTAGGGAAAGATTCTTCTTTCTTCCTAAGCAAATTTTATAATATAGGGATTATTTCCCCTATGCTATCCCAGATCTTCTCTATCTTATAATCTGGACATCTTAACAACCTATTAGTGGGATTTATCTTTCCCGGGCGGTATATAATTTTAAAGTTATACTATAATAGTGTCTCTACCTATCTAGCTTATTAACTACTTAACACCTTTATAGTTATAAAGTATTATAGGTTATTATAGTCTGTAAGAACTTTAATAGGATAATTGCTTTCTATATAATAATATTGCCAGTGCTTTATTGCTGCAACTATTACAAGCAGCTTCTAGTTATGCATTATATAACACTGTTCTATAGGGGCTATTTTCCTTAACTAAAACGCCACAGGATGCTATTCTCCATCTTTTAATTAAGATAATATTACCCCTAGGGCAAAGCTAGATGCATCTATTTTAAGGTATATATATAGCTCCTAGCAGAAGTATATTAGAATAGGCGCCGATATAAATAAATCCTTTAACTGGTCTATAGCCTACTTAGTAGCTTCCCTAAATATAAAGGGTCCTAACTTCTTGCTATCCTTAGATCCCTTTAGCAGATTAGTAATTAAGAGCATTACTTATAAGTAATAAACAATAAACCTTTAGTAGAAGTTCGCCGTGCCTATAAAAACCTATACTTCTCTAAATATTATAGGGTATAGCTATTCCCTAATAGTATCTACCCAGCTTTTCTCTATTAACACTCCATTAACGCTAATAATAAAGCCTAAAAAATTAATGCTAGTAATATAGAATAAGCATTTTTTTAGGTTTATATAGAGCTTATATTCCTATGGTTTTTCTAATACTATTTATACGTGGTGCGTATATGCTTTATAGTTATTAGAGTACCTATGCTTTTTATTATTGACGTCTTATTTTTTTTACTTACCCAGATAGTCTCTTTCAGTATTCTTAATCTAAGTAGCTTTAGAAATAAGCTTTTCTTAAAAGGTAGGAATTTCGCCCTTCTCCTATATAGCCTGTTAAATCTTAGGTTATAACTTAGTAAATAGCTAATAAAGTTATATAGCGTTGTCCCATAGGTCTAAGTAGGGTATATTGTCTTTTAGCTCTTCTAAGTAGTTTATAAACTAGACTACACTCTGGCCTTCTTACTGTTTGATATTATAGTATTGCTAGTTATAATCTATCCCTTAATTAGTAGGGTCTTAGACCTAATTAACTAACTAGGACTTAAATTTGCTAAATCTAAGGGGTATAGTAAGTTTCTTTTTATAGTATGTCTATAAACTCTTAATGGTGCCACATAGGAAGGTAGAAGCAATTAGTGTCTAATTATACTTATTAGAGTAACATTTCAGATCCAGCTAAAACTTAGTTTTGTATTAATAGATAAAATAATTGTAGTTTTAGAGACTATTACTATTATACTTATTAGGCTCCTTTATACGGAATTTAGGTTTATCTAATATTATAGCGTAGTATAGTGTTGCCCCTTTAAGTCCGCTTTGTGTCTAGGGTGTCTATACTTCTCCTAATTGTCCTTACAATTGTTCTTAGTAGTTTTAATATACTTATCTTAATTATATCTCCAACTCCTTTATTTTTTATAGGGTCTTATATAGCAACTACTCTAATAACTCCCCAGTAGTAATCGTTCCTAAGGGTCTTAAAAGGTTAGATAGACTAGCTATGGCTTTTTAGTCTACTCCTTTATAAGTAGAGGGGATGCGCTCCTCTGGGAAGACTCTGTTATCCTCTTATAGTAAGGGCGTTCTTTTAGGGGGTAAGGAGGTATGGCCCGTTATTATTAATTAATAGCCGTACGTTCCTTTCGTAAAGGATTATATATGATTAAAATTATAAAAGGCTAGTCTAACTAGAATGTATAATTATCTAATTAATAGTGTAGAATGAGAGTTATAGGTAAGTAGAAGGTAAGTTAAAGGTAGAACAAGCTTTATGTATTAAAGGACAAGTGCTTTTTAACCTCTTCTATTTAGAGACTAATTGCTAGTTCTTCTCTAGAGGAGAACTAGCTCCCTATATAATCCTTTTAAGACACTAGTAAGACCCTTTGCCCCTTATCTGTCTGACTATATCTCCTCTGGGACATTAGTGGGACATTAGTAAAACCTTTATTTGTCTTATTTAATATATACCTTTTAGGAGCGCCTGTTACATAAAAGCTCTAATCTTTATTTTAATACTCTATTTAATAAGAACTAAATAAAGCACCTCCTATTAATCTATACTACTCTATTTAATAAGAACTAAATAAAGCACCTCCTATTAATCTATACTACTCTAACTAAATACTATATAAAGGGCAATTAAGGGGTTCTAATATTTATCCTAGATATTAATAAAGCTAGCATAGATTCTAAAAAAAAGGGAATAACTTAAAGAGGTCTAGATATCTATGGTAAGGTAAATATTTATTTTTATAGATTAAAGTACTTTTTATATAATATCTTAACTTTTAGTAAAGTATTTAAGAATCCAGGCTGTAATTATTAAGTAGTATATAGGGATAATTAAGGGTGCTTCTTAATTTAATGCTTTTATAAAAGTATAAAACTCTAGCCATTCTATATATAAGAAGGGAAGCCATTATATAATAATTAGATCTAGAAGAGCTTGCTTTATAGTATTTTAATATACTATATACTTTAGAACCTTACCCTTAAACCCTTAAACCCTTAAACTTCTTCTTTTACTAAAAGCTTTTAATATAGTTCTAAAAGAGATCTCTCTCTCTAATCTTTTACTATTATATACTCCTAATTTTCTACTAAATTCTATTTAATATTATATCTTTTAAGATAGCCTTATAATCCAATAGTTAAAGAATAGTGTCCTTTTAGGTCTTAAGGAGGATAGTATTTATAAAAGTAGCGTTTCTTTATATAAGCCTTTTCTTCCTTTATTACTGTCGGTATGCTTTAACCTATTGTAGACCTGTAATCACTTTGTTACGGGTATGCTCTTAGGTTTATAGATGTCTGTTCCTATTCTATATGCGAGGCCTCGCGTACTTATAACACGCGAGGAATGCGCACGTAAGGAATATGTAACGGGACTAGCCTAGTTATAGTAGGAATGTCTCGGTAAAACACTTGACAGATAGAACTTAAAGCTTTAACCAAATTCTGCCAAATTCTGCCAGCTTGATCAACTTCTGCTAAGTTCTGCCAGATCAATTGAATACTACTGAAGTCCGTCCGCGTGCGTACGTGCGTACGCATTGACCAAGACCCTTGAACTGTTTAATTGCAAGATTCTCTCGTTATTCCTTTCTCTTCTTTACGCAACGTCTTGTCCCTAGCAAGAGCTATATACCCTTAGATTTAGATAGAATTTATATTGTTCCTTTAAATCTTTCCTAAAGCCTCTTCGCGTCCTTATATTACGTTGTGTCTAAAATAACTACTATTGAAATGGCAAACGACCTTAAATCCCACGCGTTAACTACGAGCATTATAACCCTAGTTAGGGAATAGTTAACTGTAATACAAAAAGCCTTTATAGATGCTTTAGCTTAGTAGTGGGCTGCACTAGAAGCCCAGTATTAGTAATTAATAGAAACACTCCGCGAAGAACTCCACAACGTTAATACACTTATAATAGAGACCCTAATAGTAACACCTATAAATAAAATTAAGATAACTATATGCGAACCTAGCCTATTAAATGTGAACCCTAAACTAGTAATGGTAGCTTAACCTATACCTATAATGAACCTAGTATCTACTATAAAATTAGAAAAGCTTTCTAACCCTCTAATATTTAATAGAAATTAAAATAACCTATATCTCTTTGTAACTAAGCTCCGCCTTAAACTCTTAATAAACTATAACTAATACCCTACTAAAGCTAGCAAGATTAGCTATGGGATGTCTTAATTAAGCAAAGACGCTGCACGAACTATAGACCCATTCTTCTATAATGGCACCTTTGTTAATTTTAAAATCTTTATCTCTTTATTAGAATGAATGTATAATAACGCCAGCCGTAAACACACCGCTGTTACTAAACTTAAAAACCTATAATAATGGAATTAAGACTTTACTAGCTTCTTTTCGGAATTTTTAGGCCTTATTGGCAAACTGGATTGGAATAAAGCCGCTAAAGTTGCTGCTCTTTAACGAGCTATTTTGGATAAAATTAAAGTATAGTTAGTAGGTAGGGAACTGCTAAAGGACCTACCCAAATTTGCTATAATATGTTAACAAATTAATAAGAACCTTTAATATAACAAATAAACTTGTTCTCTAAAGCCAACCACGCCTTGCGTTTAAGACTTTACGAAACCGACATATACCCTAAAGCGCGACCTTTCTCTGAAACCTACGCATAACCCTATGGACCTCGACGCTACTTAATTCTACGCACCCTTAGGAACCGACGAATAAAGGACTTAAGCCACAAATAGAGAATGCTTTGGATATGGCAGAAAAGGATATATCTAAAGGAATTGCCGAACTTACCCTTTTAAAAAAGTCCGCCGTAGTTCCTTCTGGTCTTTAAATCACACCCACTTCTTAAATTGTACTTGTTCTTTAAGCCATACTTACTCCTTAACTTGTATTTATTCTATAAATTATACCCAGTTGTTATAAAGCATCTTATACTTAGCTAACTCGGAAAACGAATTGTCCTAGGGCTAAGTTGCGCCTTAGGATAAGAAGTAAAAGAGTATGAGTGTCTAGGCTCTTCTAGCGCTAATATATAATATAACTCCCTTAATATACTTAGCGAAATTTAAATACTTAGAAAATAGAAGGAGGTATAAATCCTTATAGATAGTGGAGCCACTAGTATAGGCTTTATTAATATAAACTACGCGAAAACTTAATGCCTAAATTTAAAGAAACTTAATAAGCCCTAAGGTCTATAAGGCTTTAACGGTAAACCCTTAATATATAGCAAATTAACGCACTACGCTCTTGTGAAAATGTGGATAGGTAAATACCTTAAATACGTTTCCCTATTTATAACACCCCTAAAGCAATATAAGATAATACTTAGACATAGATAGCTAAAACAGTATAACCCTTTAATTAGCTGGGTTAAAGAAATACTAAAATTCCGCACAACCTATTATTAAAGTTATTGTTTAAAACACCACCTGCCCTATAAACATATATAAGACTATTCAAATTTAATATAATACAAATTGCCCTTACCATGAACCTTAAACCAATATAATAAAACTACAACTACTAATCGCAGTAAAGAATATAAAGATGATATATTGAAACCCCTTAAAATTTATATAATACAAGCCGCACCTTTTATTTTGTTAGCAAGAAAACAAGACCATAAAATCTTTGCTATAACAATGGAAGATATTAAGAAGGCGCTAGAACTAAAGTAGTATATTAACCCTTAACCTCTTATACCCAAGGAGTACCATAATCTAATTAACAAGTTTAAAAAATGATTTGCAGACCAGCTGCCCCCGTATTAGGATAAACACGATTTTAAGATAGAACTTAAACCTGGTACAACACTAAAGTTCGGTCCGCTATATGGTATGTTATAAGAAGAACTGCTTATAATGCGATAATACCTTAATGAGCATCTAGAAAAAGGATTTATTTGCCTTAGTTAATCTCTATTCGCCTTACCCGTATTATTTGTTAAAAAGCTAGAAGGAGGCTTAAGATTCTATATTAATTACTAAGCCCTAAACGTAATTATAATTTAAAACCAATATCCAATCCCCTTAATTTAAGAGACGCTTAACCGCCTGGTAAAGGCACAATATTTTACAAAGCTTAATATAGTCGCTGCCTTTAATTAAATTTGCATCTAAGAGGGAGATGAGAAGTACATAGCCTTTTATATATAATGGGGACTCTTTAAATACCTAGTGATGCCGTTTGGTGTAAAGAACGGTCCTGGTACGTTTTAGCAATACGTTAACGATACGCTCCGTGAATTCCTTGATGTATTTATTACCGTGTATATTAATAATATCCTAATCTACTTATCTTTGCTTTCTAAGCATCGAAAACACGTCTAAATGGTCCTTAAATGTTTGCGAGATACGGGTTTATAATATAATATTAAGAAATGCAAGTTTTACGCATCTAAAGTCACGTACCTAGGCCTGATTATATCCTGTAATGGAATTAAAATGGACCCTAAAAAGGTTGCTGTAATTATAAACTAGGGAAGCCCTAGTAATATATAAGATATTTAAGGATTCCTAGAATTTGTAAATTTCTACTACCAATTTATTAACTAGTTCTTAAAAATTGCTTAACCATTAGTAAACCCAACAAGAAAGAATATAAAATTTAAATAGACTACCAGATATGAACAAGCTTTTAATAACTTAAAATAACGCTTTATAACCGCTTTAATTCTTACCCACTTTAACCCTGACCTTAAATATGTCGTTAAAACAGACTCGTCTGACTATGCCCTAGGGGGAGTGTTATTGCAATATAATAAGGATGGTGAGCTATATCCAGTAGCCTTTCTCTCTTAAAAGCTCGCCCCTGCCGAATTAAACTACGAGATATACGATAAGGAACTACTTACAATTGTTAGATACTTTAAATAATGGCGTCTAGAATTTAAAGGATTATTGTTTTTAATACGTGTGTTAATGGACCATAAAAACCTACAGTACTTTATAACTATAAAGCAGTTAACGCAGCGCTAAATTCATTAGGCTAAATACCTCTTATAATTCAACTTTAAGATTACGTACTAACTGGGCAAACTTAATTAGAAGCCTAATATATTAATATAACAATTATAAGATTTACCTGTAAACGCCTTAGATAAACGGATTACAAATTAATTACAGATCTTATTGCCCCCTAAACGCTTTGAGAAACTATATCCTATATTTCTAGATACGGAACTTAACAGAAATGAATTAGAAATTAATAAATAGGAAATAGAAATTAATAAGCTAATGGAATACAAATACAAGAACGACGCATAGATAGTAGATGTAATAAAAGCAATTTAAACAGAAAAACGATAGTATAAAGATATTACACTCGCCGAATGCGAAATTCGTAATAATCGACTATACTATTAATAGAAGATGGTAGTTCCGAATTCTAAACCCTTACGATTTAAGATATTTAAATTTATATACAATTCCCTTATAGTAGGACATCCTGGCCGTGCGAAGACTTATAAAATTATTTAATGAGCATACTACTGGCCTATAATGCACAACTATATATGAAAATACGTTCGAGCCTATAGAACGTATATGCGTGGGAAGACCTCTTACGTAAAGAAGTAAGGAGTACTTTAACCGTTACCAATTCCAATGTAAAGATGGCGAGATATCTTAATTAACTTCGTAGTCGACTTGCCTAACAGTAACAGGTTTATAAATGTTATAGTAGTTATTAACCGTCTTATAAAAATGCGATATATGATTCCTATGGACTCAATTAATACGATATTAGTAGCCAAATGTTTTGTTAAGCACGTCTTTAAGCTACATAGACTTCCTAATTTGATAATATCCGACTATAGAAGCTAGTTCGTTTTAGACTTCTAGCAAGCTCTATATAAACGATTAAGTATTTAAATATGACTCTCAACTATATTTTATCCGGAAATAGATGGTTAAACCGAAATTACAAACGCGATTATGGAATAATACCTATAAATATACTACTCCTACCTACAAGATTGGGAAAAATGGCTACCTTTGGCTAAGTTTACTGCGAACAATATAATAAACGTATTAACAGGCATAACGCCGTTCTACGCAACCTACGGATAAGACCCCTAACTTGGATTTAAACTATAACCTAAAATCAACACGACAGGACCCATAATTAAATAGATTTAGTTAATTAACGCGCATAACTTTGCTAATTAAATAAAGTAGTTAACGGAACTATTACAAAGTAAATTAACGTACGCTTAAACGGTATAGGAATGGCATGCGAATAAAGGACGAGCCCCTATATAGGACTTTAAGAAAGGTAATATAGTTTACCTAAATATATAAAACCTAAAGACTTAACGGCCTTTAAAGAAACTTAATTAGAAGTTTACGGGCCTATACCAAATTAAGAAGAAATTGAGCCTATATACTTATAAGCTCGAACTGCCAACTAAGATAAAAATACATCTAACGTTTTATATAAGCTTGCTATAACCCTTAAAAGACGAACCTATAACTCGTAAAGTGCCGCCGCCACCTCCCATAATTGTTAACAACGGTAACGGTTCTTACTTTATTAACTCGATTAATAATATGCGATAGAAAACATAATCTAAACAATTTAAACTTCTTATTAAGTGGGAAGAATATAAAACATAAACCTAGGAGCTCTATAAGCAAGTTAAGACCAATGCGCCTTCCCTAGTAAAAGAATTCCATAAGGACCATCCTTCGCGGCCTACTTTGGCTGGATAGATATGACATAAAGGCAAATAACTGCCACCTAACACAAATACACGAAATATAATAGCAGGAAACTCAAAATTAAAAAGAGCTTAAAAAATACCATGACGCTTATAACACGGTTATATAACGCGTAAGATATTAAGGAACTTTAACTAGCGGTTAAAGTTATCTAATTAGTTAGATTTGCCTTACCAAAACCTACTATAAAGATATTAGTTCGGCTTACCGCCTTTACTAAACCAATAGCGATTTTCTATCCTGGGGATAGAAAATCCTAATTGGTCTATTTAACAATTAGAACCGGTAAAACTCTACACCACCACCTAACATAAAATATGACATAATAAAATTGTATTATTTTAGACCTTTGGCCAAAGGGGGGGTACTGTAACGGGACTAGCCTAGTTATAATAGGAATGTCTCGGTAAAACACTCAACAGATAGAACTTAAAGCTTTAACCAAATTCTGCCGAATTCTGCCAGCTTAATTGACTTCTGCCAAGTTCTGCCAGATCAATTGAATACTACTAAAGTCCGTCCGCGTGCGCATGTGCGCACGCATCGACCAAGACCCCTAAACTGTTTAATTGCAAGATTCTCTCGTTATTCCTTTCTCTTCTTTACGCAACGTCTTGTCCCTAGCAAGAGCTATATACCCTTAGATTTAGATAGAATTTATATTGTTCCTTCGAATCTTTTCCAAAGCCTCTTCGCGCCCTTACAGAATGTGTCCGCATGTGCTACCTCTACCCCTAATAGGTTACCAACACTAGGCAACCTCTAAAGAGGCCTAAAATATATTTCCTATCTAGTATATAGTCTATTTATAGTATATACGCAATAGCTTATGCCATTCTTATATAATGCAATAGTCTCTTATCTATATAGTCCGAACCCGCCCTAAATCTGCCCCGAGTTCGTCCTTACGGATTAGTATTAGTCTGTTTAACCTATCTGATAGCCTTTAGCTGGACCATATTTATATTAATAAGTTAAGTTAGGGCTAGATAGGGCTTGCCTTTCATTATTACATCCGCTGGGTTTGTGTTGCCATTAATCTATTTAACTTCCGTAATTTCTCTTTGCTCGTACGCCTGCCGTAAACATATAACGTCGATTATAAGGCGTTTTTCTTATATAGTGCCGAGCCGTATAAGACAGTTATAAAGTAACTTTAAGTCTGTATACATTACAAGTGGTAAGTTAATGTTTAGGATCTTATTAACTGTTAACTTAATTACGGCTCTAATATTAAACCCGTGAGCCATTCTATATAGCTCTAACGTAAGTACACTTCTTGTAACTCTCTTGCACTTTGTTAATAACTAGTAGATAATATTTGCCTTATTTATTGCATTTGTAAGAACTAGTACATACCTGATTTATAATAACAAGTCCTTATTATTTACAAAAGATGCATCTATAAAGGCTAGCAACTGCAAGGTAGTAATGTCTAACTTAATGTACGTAAGTCCTCTAGCGGGGTTCTCAATTTGCTAGGCTAGGCGTTAGTTAAGTGCTTTTGCGTCATCTTTATTTGGGTTAATTACCTAGGCAGCAATAGATAGGTCAAAAGCAGCTTCTGGCTGGCAGACGGACGCGATATACGCTTCTCTGGCGCGTTAAGCGACGTACTAGTCCTTTAGCGTAAGTGCTGTATGGACAATACCTTACGAGCTCGTAGATATAACGGGTCTAGAAACGTTAACTATACTAAAGTTCCTATATTAACGCTCTTATATTAACATTAGTCCGTCAGTTATAAGTTATACAATACCGCCGTTAAACTTAAGAGGCTTTTCGGCTGTCAGTTGCTTGTGCTCCTTAGCCATAAGTTGGGCCTTATGTAGTTCGCTCTCTTCGCGGTCTGTAAATACTCTATTAGCAAGTAGTAGCGTGTTGTCTGTCTATAGTCCAACTACTCCAAAATACATAGAATCGTTGCTGTAGAGTAGGTATAGGTTGTATATTAACTGGTCCATACCTAACTGCTATAGGTGGTGTATATGATACGTCTTAAACCAGTGGTTTCCAGCTTCTAGCACTCTATAAAGGGGCTTAAGCACCTATAGTACGGACCCTTTATCAATTCCTAGTTCAGTCTATACTTCTTACAGAGGTCGTACGTAGAAATCGCGGTTTAGCTTTATAGCTAATTATATATAGGCTTATATAATATCGCGCAGATAGATCCGTATATCTTAGTCTTGCAGTATGGCTCCAATACATAGGATTAGGCGTTGACTCGCCTGTTAGATAGTAGGCGACTAGGTAAGTACTATACTCTTTTCTATATTATTATACGCCTGTACTACTAGTTGTGATTTCTTAAAAGCTATATCTATGCTAGCGTTCTTAACCTTGTTAACGAACTATAAGTTAAACAGGCAGGCTATTGCGGGTATGTCCGTAAGCTTAACTACCTTAAATACTCCTAGCTCGAGTAGGCCTATGAGTTCTTTCTGGTATAAAGCTTAAAACTAGGTACTCGTGGTATTGTTATCTTGGAGGAAGACTGAAATGTCGGCTTGGTTTGTAAGAAGGGGGTACTTACATAGGCGTCCTCTGCCACGCTTTTGTGGTTGTACAGCGGGTTGTCCAACAGGTTGCTCAACGGGTCGTACAACAGGTCCCGGGTTGTTTTCGGGTACGTGTGCCTGCTGCTCTTAGGGATCGTCCTGTTGGTTAGGTTGTGGGTTATTGTTAAGTTCTAGATCCAAAAAGTAAGGCTTTATAACCATTATGCGGAAGGATGTAGGACTATAGGGTAGTTATATAGTACACGTCTCGTTTTTAACTATAAGTAGGTTATACGGTCCCAACTAATATCCTAGTTGGCCTATATTTCCTTCTCTCCAGATAAGTACTTATAAGTTAGGCGGTAAGTTATAAATAGTGTCTATTCTTGGGCCATTTCGCATGCTTAAAGCGTCTGCAACTTGTTATTTGGCACGTAGCTTGCGGATCTCTTCTATAGCTTTCTTAACTGCGGCAGCGCGTTGTGTAACTATTGGCGAAGGCGCATCCAAATCAGTTATATAGGGGTAGGCGCTAAATACTAGTAAAGTGGGCACTAGTCCATTAGGCCCTATAGAGTTATTAATAGCCTTAAAGGCTATCTAAAGAGCTGCGTCCTTATTAATATTTGGTATTTCAACTATAATGATCTGGTATACTCTCCGTAGCGGATTGTGATAATATTTAACTATTTTAATTAAGTTATAAGCCTTAACTGGCATGCCCTTAGTTATAATGCCCATTATAGTAGCGTACTCTTTAAATTCCTTGCTAATAAAGTTCTTGCCTATATTATAAGTAATAACATCTAGTGGTCCTAAGTACGTGTCAATCTAATATATCCGTATAATGTCCTATGTGTGTTTAGTACTAATATTCTATAGCCATCTGCTGGCCTGGAAGCGTGTATATTTATTAACTATATATAGGACTGGGCTCCCGTTAATATACATAATGTTAACAATAATGTAGTAGTTAAAATTAACGTCGTTGCGGAGCGTAAACTTAAACCGGCTAGGTAACTTGCCGTGTTTCTAGCAAAAGTGGCAGTAATAGGTGAGGTACTTAAGTAATTTCGTATTAACATTATGTCTAGAACGGTTAAGTACTTTCTATAGTCTCTTAACTAACGGGTGGCCGAAATATCGGTATAGACGATGTAATTTCGTATTAGTTAGGTAACAGGGGTTCTGGTTAAAAGAGTTAAGAAGGTAGGTCTATAAAGAGAGGTCCTATAAGAGAAATAGATGGCCGAATTGTTATACAATAGGTATATTGCCCGCAGAAGTTATAAGTATATTTATAAGGTTATTATAATACACCTATAAGTTGTCTATATCTGCTAGGCAGAGCAGGAATGGCGTGTTTATATTAATAACGTAAAAGTTAACCTTACCTACCGGAGTTAAGACTTATATAGACCCGACTAATAACGTAGTCCTAATTCCAAATTGTATGCTTACTATGCCTTTTATTAACACGTTAAGCTATAAAGTTATATCTTGCTTCTGTAATGCCAGGAACTGCATCGGGAAAATATTCGCAGGATGAGATTTAAGTAGACTTTAATTTTCGCATTTCGCGTAATTAACATGCAATTTAACTAACTCAACACGCAATTAACTAACTTAACACGCAATTAACTAACTTAACACGCAATTTAACTAACTTAATATATAATTAACCAACTTAATACGCAATTTGACTAACTTAATATACAATTAACCAACTTAACACGCAATTCAACTAACTTAATATGCAATTAACCAACTTAACACATAATTTAACTAACTTAACACGCAATTTAACCAACTTAATATATAATTAACCAACTTAATACGCAATTTAACTAACTTAATATATAATTAACTAACTTAACAACTTTAAAAGCTAACTATATATTTCTTAATACGTAATTAACCTACTTAGTAACTTTAAAAGTTAAATAATACGCAGTTAACCTACTTAACAACTTTAAAAGCTAACTATATATTCCTTAACACGCAGTTAACCTACTTAGCAACTTTAAAAGGTAACTATATATTTCTTAACATGCAATTAAGGTAAAGTTATATGCTATATATTTAACTATTATATATTATCTAATATAATCTTATACAATCTTATATAGTTTTATTACTTAGAGGCTCTATATAAGGCTCTATATAAGGCTCTACACAAAGCTCTATATAAAGCTCTACACGAAGCTCTATATAAAGCTCTACACGAAGCTCTACACGAAGCTCTACACGAAGCTCTGCGTATAGAGGCTCTGCACGAAGCTCTGCGCATAGAGGCTCTGCACGACGCTCTGCACGAAGCTCTGCACGAAGCTCTGCACGAAGCTCTGCACGAAGCTCTACGTACAGAGGCTCTGCACGAGGCTCTGCGCGAGGCTCTGCGTACGGAGGCTCTGCACGAAGCTCTACACGAAGCTCTGCACGAAGCTCTGCATGAGGCTCTGCGCGAAGCTCTGCATACGGAGGCTCTACACGAAGCTCTACACGAAGCTCTATACGAAGCTCTACGTACAGAGGCTCTGCACAAGGCTCTGCGCGAAGCTCTGCGTACGGAGGCTCTACACGAAGCTCTGCATCGGGTCCCCGCTATATTCCCGATAGCGTCTACACGTGTCTCTGCCTATGTAGCCGCCTTATTTTTTACCCTTCTTTCCTTCCTTACATCCTCCCTACCTAGGGAGGCACTAGAACGGCAGCCAGCAGAGGACCGTTGCTAGAACTAGATAACTATCGCTAGAACCAGACGACCGTTACCAGAACCAGACGACCGTCACCAGAGCCAGACAACTATCGCCAGAGCCAGACAACTGTCGCTAGAACCAGACGACCGTCGCCAGAACCAGACAACCGTCGCTAGAGCCAGACGACCGTCGCCAGAACCAGACGACCATCTCCAGAGTCAGACGACTGTCGCCAAAACCAGACGACCGTCGCCAGAGCCAGACGACCGTCGCTAGAACCAGACGACTGTCGCCAGAGCTAGACGACCGTCGCTAGAACCAGACGACCATCGCCAGAGCCAGACGACCGTCGCCAGAACCAGACGACCGTCGCTAGAACCAGACGACCGTCGCCAGAACCAGACAACCGTTACCAGAACCAGATGACCGTCGCCAGAACTAGACGACTGTCACCAGAGCTAGACGACCGTCGCTAGAACCAGACAACCGTCGCCAGAGCCAGACAACAACAACTAGCCAGCGAGCACTATAAACGATTCGATTGATTGATCAAATCAAGGTAGCACAGACAGGTAGGCACAAATAGGGAGATGCTAACGGGTAGGCAGATACAGATAGGTAAGTAGATACAGACAGGCAAGCAGATGCAGATAGGTAAGCAGATGTAGACAGGCAAGCAGATGTAGACAGGTAGGCAGATACTAACGGGTAGGCAGATATAGACAGGTAGGCAGATACAAATAGGTAGGCGATACAGACAGGTAGGCAATGCAGATAGGTAGGCAATACAGACAGGTAAGCAGATATAGATAGGCAAGCAGATATAAACAGGTAGGCAGATGCTAACGGGTAGGTAGATATAGACAGGTAGGCAGATATAAATAGGTAAGCGATGCAGACAGGTAGGCAATATAGGCAGGTAGGTAAGTTAATAGGTAGATAGGTAGAAGAGAACCATTGCTATATTATATTAAATTATCTAAAATAATAATATTTATTTTGCTAGCCTTATAAATAGCTTTAAAGTAGCTTTTATTTATTTAAAATATGTTATTAGTATAAAAGAGGTAAATATAATTATAGTTGCCAAATGCGTAGATTACTGGCAGGTTGCGCGCAGGTTGCGCGTAGGCTGCGCACAGGCTGCGTGTCAAAAAAACACGACATAGGCTAGTTGGTTAAGTTGCTAAATAACCTTAACTGCGCGCCAATTGCGTCAACCACCAACTATTGAGGCCATTGAAAGGGTACCATATTTTGCCGATGTAGAAGTTTAGCTTTAAATTCTTCTAATCTTTAAAGGTCCTTTTTAGCAAATAGAACAGCAATATTGTCTACGTAGAAGAAGATAATAAGTTGTCTATTAGTATAAAGGCAGTTCGTACCTAGAATAGGCTTTAATCCGAATTTGGCCAGTGTACTAGTAAGCTCTTTATACCAAAGTAGTAGTAAGACTTTTAATCCGTATAGCGCCATAAGTAGCTTTAGGATATGTCCATTTTAATTAAAGCCTTCTGGGCAATAGCAGTAGACTAGCTTAACTAGTCTTGCATTTATAAATGCGTTTACAGCGTTATACTATCAAATCTCCAAATTGAATGCAGCTGCTATAGCCATGAGGGCACGGAATATTCGAGTAGCTAGGGTTGCTATATAGATCTCTTCTTTAGTAATCTATAGGTCTCCACGGATATATAGTCGAGCCTTTAGCTTTTAAAGGTAACTATTGCTGTCAAACTTGTATTTAAAGACCTATTTCAGTAGAAGGATCTGCTCGTTATATACTTCTTCTTTTAGTACAGTCTTAAATGTCCCTTAGCGTTTTAGGTTATTGTATTCTTTTTCCATAGCCTTTTAAAAGCTGGTAGTTAAAGGGTGCTTTCTTAGTTTAGGTGGAAGATTGTCTTAATACAGGGAGGATCTAGTTCGGTTAATATCCTTTACTAGTCCTATGGCAAAGCCAGCGTAGTAACTAAATAGGGTAGGTATATTAGCTAGTGCTGCTGCGTACGCTTAACGTCAAATTCATTTAGAACCTTCTAGTAGGATAAGGTCGGCAGAAGGATCAGCTAAAACCTTATTAGCTTGTGGAGCTATATTTAACAGTTCTAGTAAACTGCTTAGCTAGGTAGAACCTGTTTTAATTATATCCAAGATATTGTCTTAAAGTCCTCCTGGTATGGTGTTTGTTTCTAGCAGATCTGGAGATACTGTTCTGCTAGGTGTTAGTAGCTGTTTAATGTCCTTTATAGGAAGCTCTGCCGAGTCATTTAATATAGTTGTTTGATCTACATTTGAGGTAGGTCTATATAGGATAGATTTATCCTTAGATTTGTCCTTATAGAGAGGTTCTGGTAGACTAATTACCTAAATAGTGTCTTTTAATACTTCCCTAAGTAGGTAATCGATGTTTTGACCCTTGGGGTTATAGAATAAGGTCTTATTAAATATAACGTCTCTAGTTCGAATAACTTTGTAAAGGCTTAAAATCCAGATTTAATAGATATTTGTTAAATTATAGCCGACTAGGTGTCCTATTAATGTACAAGGAGCTAGCTTGTCTCCCTTTCTAACTTGTTTATTTAGCGTATAGGTCTTGCAACCATATTTATATATATGGGTAAGTAATGGCAGCTTACCGTAGGCGACCTTATACGGAATTTTCCACCCTAGCTGCTTATTTGGTATTTAATTAAGTGTATAGCTAGTAGTAAGGAAAGCTTCTAGTTCTAGAGATAGGGGTAAGGATGCTTCTAGCTATATAGACCTTAATTATTCTATAAGGGTTCTTCCAGATCTTTTAGCTCCGCCATTTTGTTCCTTAGTATACAGTGCTTGGCATTTAAAGGTAATGCCTTTGTCTGCATACTATATATCTAGGGTGTCTTCTATTTGTCCAAATACTTATTTATTATTACTCCAGAAGAAGACAACGTCTTAGTAAAATTATGTCTTAATTAAGCGGTAAGTCTTACAAATAGTAGGTAGGATAGTAGCTTTGTCCTTATTCTTAGAGGTAAATATAAAGTTAAATTTAGAATACGTGCAATAGAAGTGCATAGTATATCTATTACCGTTATACCCTAGTACTCCAAGGTAGATAATATCAAATGCTAGCCATTTAAATGGTTGAGTGGCTGGAAATTTGTGTTCTCGTCTTTAAAAGATCTGCTGCGTGTACTTTGCTAATAAGCAAACTTTATATTCAATTTTAAGTGGTACTCGTTCGTTGGTTTTAAATTCGGTTAACTCTACGCCAATAACATGCTTAGGAAGCTGTGCAATAGCATTAAGTCCTATATAGCTAAGTATCTTATGCCATCTTATAGCTGTGGCTCCGATTGGTTTACGGGCCATTTGGCTTAGTTAAAATCTTCCTATTAAGAAGGTTGATTAAGTTGTTAAGTCTAAAGTATTTTTAGGCTCTCTATGCATTAGTGCCTAGTAGCCCCCTAGTCGTTTTGTATAGCAGACTATTTCACCAGTTGCTAGATAGTATAGCACATTTTGTCCTAAGTTAAAATGGATATCGTTATCAGTAGCTCTTAAAAGTGCTATAATATTTATAAAAAAGGTAGGTGCTAGTACTATATAGGATAGCTTCATTTTTAACTTCCCAGTAGGTATATTAACAGTAATAGTTACTGTTCCATAGGCTTAAATTTTCACGAAATTTCTGCTAGTAATTAGGTAGTCGTCTTCTGCTGCTAGGTATAAGAAGGTAAAGTCTTCTTTATTATTGTAGACGTAGATATCTATACTAGGGTTAAGTATCCAGGTGTTCTAGAGTTTAAAAGGAATTTAACTAGTACTAAACACGGCAGCATGGCTAGTTGGTTTAATAGAAGGTAGGGTTTTAAAATTAAAATTAATTATGGATTCTATATTTTAATTATTCTCCTTTACTTCCTATTCTCTTTTTTAGATTTAGTTGACGATGCGTTTAATCTAAGGTGTAGATAAGATAGCTTTATCTACTTTCTTCTAGATATCTGCCCTTAGTCTCCATCCTTAAAGGCGCTTGTGCTTAGCAATATAATAGCAGTTATTAAACCGATATATAATGCCGCATATACATTCCTTGTTCCATCTTAAATTTAAATTTAAATTGCTGTTAGAATTAGAATTACCGTTAGAGTCTAAATTAGAATTGTTTTAAAGGGTTGCAAATGCAGAGTTATTGGCAGTTGAGGTAGACAATGCTTACTGTATGTAATAGTGCTCCTTAAATTCCTTAATGAGGTCAATAATAGATGGGGCTTTTTTATCTTTTCGTTCTTTTCTAATTAGGTCTACTTCCAGTGCTCCTGCAAAACTAGAAGAGATGGCTTTAATGGCTTATATAAAATCATAGTGGGGCCTAAATCCCTGTATATCTAGAAGCTCCAATTTCTCTACTAGCTTATAGACGCTCCTCCAGTTGTTTAACCATTTTTTAATACTCTGCTTTTTGTTATAGGCTTTAAGAGCCGTGTATTAATTTAGGACGTCGCGCTTTTAACCTAAGGTGGTAAGGGCGAGTACAGTCTTTAACTCTTAAAGGCGTTCGTATACTGTTCCAAGGTCTTTAATAAGAGTGAGGTAGGCTACTAACATTGTGCGGACGATATAATTGCTAATATTGTTTATAGCTTGCTCTTACTTCTAGTGCACGCGGAGGTCGTCCTTATATTCCACGTATAGTTAATTGTAGGCAATAAGTTGGTTTGGATCTAGCTTGGCTATTGATATAGCAGTAGGAAGCACGTCTCTTGGTATAGGCCAATTTGGAGGTTCTAGCTTCGGAAGCTTGTCTTTCTTCTTTAATAGGTCAATATACTGCTATACGTTGTTTGTTTTAGCAGTATCTTAAATAATAAAGAACCATTGCATCCAATCAGATAGCTTTTTAAGGATAAGGTTGAATTTTAAATAAGGTCCGTCTATATTGGTTATTATTTTTAGAATTTAATAGGTCAAGTAGGGTCCTAGGTTAGCGTCTTAACGAAACCTTATTTTAACGTTTCGAGCTTTTAATTTAATTCGTCAGTTCGTTCGTCTGTTAGGTACGTTCGTCGGTCAGGTGCGACTGTCCGTTCGTTTGGTAGGTAAAGAAGCTCAAGACACTTGTAAAGGTGGTAGAAGTAGTAACTTCGTAAATAAGGTAGTAGATTAATTGGTTTAGCAGGTAGTGTAATCCAGACTTATAACTATAACAGTGCAAGTATGGGTATTGAAAGAACGACTTAATTCTAAATCTATGGAAATCAAGTGAACTAAATACATAAAAGTAGACCCGGAACTCCATAGTCTATGACTCAATATTTGACCGTATCCGAGACATACAAGGGTGGCGTCGATTGTGTCTCAGAGCCTCTTAGGCGACGGTCTCGTGTCTCAGCGTAGTGCTGGTGAACTGTTACATATACTCCTCCCTATCTTTAAAATAAAAATATAGTAGGTAACTATATGCGTTTCTTACCCTTATTATAAACCTAAGACGGCAAATAAGGAAACTCTATTCTGGTTAAATAATACCGCCCTTATCTGCCTAGCTAAGTAATATAAGGTATATTGGATTGACGGCTCTTAGATAATATAGCCCTTTTGTATCCTTCTACCTGCTTAGTTCTATCCCATAATTCTTTAAGCAACTTTATATAACTTTATCCTTCTATAATAATAGGGGGCACTCTGCTTAGATCTATTACAACAGATAAAGAATTAATTCTATTATTAATGCAGTAGAAGTATAAGCGGCTATTAAAGCGCTCTATTTTAGTTATAAGCATAAGCTAAAATGTATCCTTATAGTTCTTAACAGTCTTTAAACAATAGGAATGCATTTATTTTATAACTTTATTCCTATTACAGCAAAAAGAAGATCGCGATTTCGGATTACCGCTAGAGAATCCTATTATTATCCATCTAAAAGGGCGTTAAATAAGGCGCTAGTAGCTATAAGCTTAACTACAGCAGAAAAGCGATATGGGATTACGCTATAAAGAATGGCATATCTGGATGGCATGTAGGGCGGCGCTTTTAAGTCTTGGTAAGCATTTACTAGCTCTACCTAGGTTCCTTCTTCCGTAACCTTAAGGTTATTATAATCGCCCTAAATGCCGATAAACTATAGCAGTATCGTTCTCTGGGTCTTAGTAAACGGTTCTTTCGCCCTATAAGGAAGATAAGGCATAGTTATACATACGTCTCCTTTCTTGTATGGCTAAGCTACCTATTTAGTCGTATGCTTTTCTACATCCTTAGCGGTCCAGTCCTGGTTTAAGATCTTATATATAAATCTATCGCCCTTAGTTAATTCTTATGCCTTAAGATCTACCTACTATAATTCTAAGTAATAATATATGCCAGGTAGGATAACTATGCAATTATCCTTAGTCTTGTTATTTAGAGAAACGCTTCCTTAAATTATATTAGTACCGCGTCCGCTCTCTATAAGAGAAGAAATATTTACGTTAATATAGCGAAAAGCTGTGAAGTCTCCCTTAACCGTAAATTTTGTATAATAAGAATAGGGGATGGGTTTCTATTGGCTATTAGGCCTAAGAACGCAATCAAAATAGTAGTACTTGGGATTCTATTTTATTGGCTACTAGTAAAGACTATAAACTATTATTCTTAATTAGCTATAATTTAGCCGCCTATTAATTAGACGCTAATAATAGCGGTATATACGCATTTCCTTATTAATTATTGCTAAGATGCTAGAATTCCACTACTATCCAAATATATTTAAAACCATAAATCTTTCTTACTGCTATATATCTTAGTTATTTAGTAATAGTATTTAATTAAGTAAGGCCTCTCTATTATAGAAAAACCTTAGTGCTAAGTTATAAATAAACTTATATAGCCCTAAGGAGTCGGACGGAACTAGAGGTCTATAAGCTTTTCTAATCTAGGAGTATATAGTAGAATCTATATTTATAGTGCCAAGGTGGTTATAAGCGTAATATATTAACTAGAGTCTATAATACAGTGCGGTATAATTTAAACCATTTATTGCCAAACCTATATATCCTTTTATAGCTTGAGTATTATCTAGTAGACCTTATATATTACTAGATTAAAACCAGCCGCCCTATACCAACTGTATAGGAGCTTTATAACCTTAGTTTAATTTTAGTAATTTAGTTTAGGGATGCTTTAAGATAAGCTAGTATATTAGTTTTATAGTTATGCCCTTATTTTAAACGGAGCATCGCTATAGTATCTATAGTCTCCTTAATATACTCCTTATTATCTCCTGGCTTAATAAATTTTTTATTAAATATTAATTCTACTCCTAGCCCTCCTACTTCTAAGTAAATAACCATTAGCCTTCTTTTTAGATTCCTTTTTAAGGAGAATACCAGCAGCTGTAGGGTAAGCTAATAGGCGTTCCAGCTGTAAGAATACTTTCGTTTATAGATAATAAAGGCATATTAACTAATATAGGTAATCCTTATTAAGACTGGCTTAGGATAATACTAACGCCTCCTCCTTAAATAGATATTAATAGCTAAAAAGCTAATAGATTTATTGCGTTAGAAGTATATTGCGAATACGTTTATAGTGCAAGAGCTAAGCTTTCCCCTACTTATCTAATTCCAATATTAGTAATGTCTAGTTCTATAGTAGTTAATCTCCCACTTTTTAGCAGTAGGTCTTATTCAGAATAAGAAAGCCTATTAAGTATCTCCCTAAACCATACTTATTTACCACCTAGTCTAATATTACTCTTCTTAACTTTATAGACGCGAGCGCAAAATTAGTAAGTTACAGTTAAGCAGTAGTTTTAATGCCGCATCCTAGATAATCAAGCCTTTTAATTAGCGCTTTATTAACTCTTACTATAACTTTAGAAAGCAGATAAACTGCAAGCTTTTAAACGGCGGAGAGGAAGTTATAGGAGATTGCGTGTTTAACCGGTCTGTTAAGGACGTCTTATTTCCAGGCCTTTTAGATAGTCTCTCTAGCTTTATTACACCAGTTTCTCTAATCTTTAGCCATTTTACTAACGTTAGAGATATCCCTAAAGATGCCTATAGTTCGCTATTATGGTTAATAAAATTAACTACTACACTAGTAGTATTTGCGTAGTTTTCCTAAGAGAGCAAATTTTCGTTATAGATTTAGACGAGCACTACGCAACGCCAATTAATTATAAAGCCTCTAACTTCTGCAAGGACGTTACTAATCTATCGCTTAGCTCCTTTATATAGTACTAGCGGTCTACTTAATAAAAATATAATAAGTATACTATTATTAATTCTGCTTAGTTTATGCTTTAGTTAATTATAACTATCTTTAAGGTTTATTAAAGGCGAGAAGGTAAATTTTTAATAGGGTTTCCTAATTATAATAGTCTACTAAATCCGGGTAGCGGTATAGAGTTTTACCGGCTCTAATCGTAAATAGATTAATTATAATTTTCTATACCTAGTATAGAAAATTGCTATTGGCGGTAAGTAGAACTAATATCTTTACAGTAAATAAATCTAGCTAGTTATGCGCAAATATTCTTTTACCATTACCTTACTATCAACACGCATTAGATTTCTATAACTAAAAAAGTAAATAAGAAAGCGTAATAGAAAAAGCTTTAGGAAATATAGTAAATAAATAGATAGATTAATAAACTGAACAGTTGTTAATCTATATCCCTTCCCCCGCCTTAAAACTTAACTATCTCCTAGTTAAACGTTTTATACTTAGTTCTATTAAATAATCTTTCTAATATGCGTACTTCTTAAAATACGCGGCGTCGCGATACTGGTAGATTTTGTATAATATCGTCCTTAGGTTCTAGCTCTACTATTATTTCTTATAGTATAGTTCCGCCTAATTAGTTAAGTCGGTCTTTTAACGGACCTTAGACATCTATTATTAATAGAACTTCTTTAATCTATTTTTTAGAGTTTAATTATAAAACGGCGTACCGTTAAGATCCTTAATTAAGCACTATTTTTTATAAGGGTAACTCTTATATACGCGGAACAGGCCTAGCCAATTTATATCTAACTTATAACTTCTAAAATAATCTTACTAAAGCTGCGTATTATAGAGTATAACTATATCTCTAACCTTAAATCTATCCTAGCGAATATAATTGGTATTATTAAAATATTCTTTATTTGCTGTTCTTAGCCACCTTATTCCTTGCGATAACCTCTTATATATTTATGTCTCTTCTATTAAACTGCTTTGTATAAAGCGCTAACAGCTTTATAGTGGTCCGGACTATTTCCTAAGGTAGTACTAAGCTATGGATATACGCGTATTAAAGACTACCTATTAATTATGCCGCTAATTAACGCCGACTATAGGGTTATTAGGGCCATTAAGGCCCTAAGTATATATAAAAACGTTCTCCCTACTTAATTGTTACGGACGCTTTAAGTACGATACTATAACTACTTGGAGAGGAGTTAGAGGAAACTAGTTGGTTAATAAGGGCATGGTCCAGAATGGAACCAGTGGAGCTATATGACGAGGAATGGTAAACAAGGTCATGTAATATAATCTATATAATCTATATAATCTATAATAAAGCAAATAAAGCGAACAGAGCAGATAGAGTAACGACTTTCTTAGGTATATGGATGTGTATTTAAAGGACCACAGTCCCTACCTAGATAGTTCCTTTCCTTATAGTAAATCTTAAAATATAATTAGAGTTAATCTGTTAGGCAACCACTCCACTAGTTATTAGTATATTATTAACTTTTTATTTACCTATATACCTAGCCTATTAGCGAGTCTACTGTGGTATTTCCTATAAGGCTTTGTTATATATTTACTACCTAGTTATGGTATTAATAAAATCAAATAATATGCTACCAAAAGCACTAGTTATGACGCCATCTATGGTAGCTACAACCTTAGGGTTAGGAGGAGATACTAGTATAAGAGATACTAATTCGCAGCTAGTTATAGTAAGTTAGTTACAAGAAATGGTTAATTAATTAACAGATAACAATTAAATACTTAAAGATAAAATTAATGGAATTGGAGCAGCTAAAGTTAAATTACTCCCAATTAAACAATTCTTAGGAGAGAAGTTAAAACTTAAAGGATTCCTTATATAAATGCACTTTAAGGTTATATAAGAAGGGGTAAAGTTAGCAATATCTATGGACCAAGTAGTATATACAGGACTGTTCTTAACAGGAAGAGTACTTAAGTGGTTTAAAACTTACCTTACTAAAATCTAGATAAACAGAATAACAACTACTAATTAGGACGTATAGTATATGTTTACTAGTTAGAATGGGTTTATAGAAAGGTTAACGTAGATACTTAGAGACTTAGAAGCAATAACCATAGCGGAAAGAAAACTTTAAAACCTAGTATAATATACTTTAGCAATTAAGTATACAATATAGTTTTAGACACTTATAACCTAGGTTAAATAGAATAATAAGGCGCTTATAGCACAGTATAAATAGGGACTTAAGGCTAAAGTCTAGGACGCGATTATTCTAATAGAAGATGTGGATACTCTAAGAGAGTTAATTAACTAGTTAATAAAAATTAATAATAGGATCTACTAGAGGGAATAAGCCAAGAAAGGATAAGATAGAGTTCTATAGTTATATAAGGTGTAAAGCACGCATTAACTAATATAGAGTTAAAAATTATAGAATGGCGGACTAGAGCTAATGGACCTAAGTAGTACTAAAGAATCTAAAAGATGGAATAAGAAACTATAGAAACCTAGGGGTTAAGAATTAAGCGATTATAGGACTAAGGAGCAGAGGCTAAACTAGGGATCTTAGCAGCAGAAGATATTTAGACGGACTCTATAGTAAGAAGAATAGTTTAAAAAGGGAGCTTATATAAATTATAAAAAACAAGGTTATTTCACTAGAGACTATAAGGGTAGTTAGAGTAACCATATAGTAAAAGGCACTAGGTTATTAGAGTATAATAATATAGATATAAGTGTATTGCGCGGGACTAAAAAGTATTCAGTTAAGCACTTTGCGTTTTGTTATAACAACATATACTAAGTTTATAAAGACGCTAAGTATGGCGTAAGCTATTAGCTATAAGAGCCAGAGTTAAGAGGACTTAAGGGAACTATAGAGTTAGATAAAGAATAAGATTAACTCTATGAGCTAGATTAAGATATTATAGCAATATATAGACAAAGATCAGCAGAAATAATAATAGAGTTAGAGTACTTATTAATTAATAGTAATAAGGAAGAAAAGGAGGCTAACTAGGGGCACCCTAACCTTAATAATGTAACCAAAGTAAAGACTAAGACCACTATAGAATACGGTTTAGTAACGGGCATTATAACACCATTAAATACGGCATTTATTACTTTATAAGACGGAAGGAGTAATATCTAAGGAAGATTAAGCAAGTAGACAACTACTAGTGCTAGCTTACTACTTAATAAAGGCAAAAGGCCAAAGGTTTAAGATTCTTAAAGCAAGATAAGATATACCTAAGAACCTATAATAGATAACAACCGGTAGGAAAGGGTAGTAGTTTGGTTTGGGGGTAGGTGGATAAGTATAGGATAAAGATTTTTAGGGAACTAAGACTTCAGAGAACAAATAAGGTCTATAGTAGTTTTAGGTAAACGTAGTATTTAGCCTAAAGGTTAAAAAAGCGATATAGTAATTAAGAAGTAAGACGACTTTAAGGATCCTTTTAGAAGGTGAAAACTAAAAGAAAGTATAGACGAGTTTAGGCAATAAATTGTTATATGGCAAGAATAAAAGCTAAACCAGAGATTAGCTATGCCAAGACATATAAAGGACAGAGTACCTATATAAAAAGTTATAAATAGGCTAAGGGTAGGAACGCTGAAAGCTAAGTAGCTAAATAAACTAGAACAAGAAGAGGATTTAGAGATTCTAACTAGATTTGCAGAATAATATACTAAAGGTTGTAATAAGGCAGCAATAAAGAGATACTTCCTTATAAATAGATTGTATATACTTACTAAGCTATACCAAAAGTGGTATAAGTAAAGAGGAAATAATAAGTGGGAAGATTTCTGTATATGGCTAGATAAGAAAGTTATACCAAACTAAGCGATATCTAAGAAATAGATAAGTTATATAAAAGGGGCGCTAGTTATAATATTAAAGAATCTAGAAGAACAGACTGTAGACTGGAGGGAGATAATATAAATATTGGTACCAGTAAACAATATGGTAATGTTTAGATTAACATAGGAAAGGTTTAAACTTAAGGATAAAAATAAGCCGAGAGTTAACCTAAAGCACCTAGCATATTATATATTGGCATAGATTATATATATAGATAATATATATAATATACACAAAACACTAAAAGATAAGGGGTCGTTCGGTTGCACCTCCGTTACGAATATGGAGGCTCCATATTGTAACCGAAATGGAGCTCAAATATGAATATGAGGGTGTCGTTCGGTAAATATGGCGACTTTTGAATATGGAGCTCCT
>Ga0307507_10003705_pt1 | contig 28859 bp, 19 predicted proteins | sample 7_EM_MG_FD_207223 | JGI IMG/M metagenome (GOLD analysis project Ga0307507, IMG submission 207223) | Populus trichocarpa ectomycorrhiza microbial communities from riparian zone in the Pacific Northwest, United States - 7_EM | ecosystem: Host-associated > Plants > Roots > Unclassified | place... | reverse complement strand
CTAAATACCTGTTTCCATTACCGAATGACGACGTAGTCGTCATTCTATTTGCAACCTATTTGTCACCTATCTGGTGTATATATAGAGGCTCTAGAGCCCTCTTTAATAGACAGAGTTCTCATACCTGATTGTCAGTTCGACACTATTTAACACCACCCAGAGCAATACGCAACACCAGACATGCAATTGATCCGGCATCTAGGCATTGCGGAGAGAATAGACGTACCCGAGGAAGGAGACGACGATGAAGACGCAACTTACGCCTGGCCAAGTGATACGAAACGGTTCGACATGTTGTCGATGGGTCAATGTTTCACCGTCAACGAGGCCGCTGCGGAGAAGGCACCAGCTGAACAGGCAGAACGACACGTCACTTTAGACCTGACTTCAGCGTACGACTTGGTGGCACAGAAAAATATAATCCAGAATCATGTTTCTACTTTCCGAGTTTTGAAACGCGTCATAAAAGAAGTCCACCGAGGAGCCTTCGATGGAACGCACAACTTGTCTGAGCTACAATTCTGGCAACAGCTCTACCTTCGTCTAGAGAACTGGGGGACCCAAAATGGGACCCAACTTCAAACCCGATTCGCATGGGTATTGGAGTATGTCCTGGAAGGTAGCATGCCTGTTGAAGCGCTCTCTGTAAAACACGCGATGTTACAAATCATGCACGGAAACAGGAAATCAGGACCACCTGAGGACCACCCTTTCCAGGTCTACCGCCAAAGCCAGACGGCGAAGAACTTTTTCAACCCTGATTTGGCGTCCGGTTGGCTTGACTTCTACATGGCGCGCGATGGACTGGCAGCCAAGGTGTTAGTGGCTCTCGAAACACCACGATATTCACATTGACGAGGCCCGACTAAAGACTCACTATGGCATCCTGATTGCACATGTCTGGGAGGAAGCGGATTACCTGACCAGGCTGTCTGCGCCGGAAAAGCCTGCAATGGAAAGCGGTCTTGATGGAGAGGAAAAGGATGATGACCCCAATTTAGCCGTCAAAAAAGCGATCATCCAAACCTATATCGCAGGTAATGGAGGCACCTGGGCATGGCTGCATCTACTGCGCATGAATAAGAACATGCTCGCCAGCTCCGGGAACCACCGCCTCAAAAACGCTGTCATGGCTTTGGACCCTGAATTTGAAAAGAAGCGTATCCGAATATGCTTGGACTTGAGGAAGGAACTTCGCATTGTCGACTATGTTGAGGATGTTGACTTTTGCTGGCATGGACGGCTTATACCGCCTGGATCAATCGATGAGAAGGGGCGGATCACTTTGCAGCGACCGGGTTTTTACAGGCCAGTCTACTTCGTTTCGAATTGTGCCTTAAACGGCACGACCGATACGTTCATTTCCATGGAGAGGACCGGATACCATTTTCGCGCGGAGAATGCACATCTCTTGTGGCATTTACCACGAAGCGAAATGAACACAACCCAAGTATTTCTCCATAATCACGAGCGCTCCCTTCAGTCAGACCTTACTACAGCAGAAAAAGAGGCTTTGAAGTCAAAGTTTTGTGAGGCACAACGATTGAGTAGGAGCGGGATGAAGTTGAAACGGGCAGACCCTGATAGTTATAGTTGGAACAAGGAAGCAGAGTGGGTTGATCAAGCGATAGGCGTGGACACCACTTTCAACGAACTCGCAGCCAGATTCGAAGCTACCTTCAACAGTATGGGTCGATCCAAGACTCCGGGTGACATCCGCAGATTCATCGACAAGGGGCTGCACAGAAACAAAACAGCCTGGACTGTGGAGCAGCGTCACTGGATTGCCAACGCTGCACAAAAGAGCAGCAACTGGGAAGATATAAGCAATGAGTTCAACCAGTACTTCAGAGCGTCGTGGTCCAGTGAAGACCTCAAGCTATTCCACCAGAGCTTGGTCGAACAGACGGATCCCGTCAAACCCGACCACGAGCGATCAAGCTGGGCACGAGATCGACCTCTGGCGGCAAAATTGCACTTCGTACATTCATCACGGAAACGTTGGTCCGCTGAGGAGTTGAAACTTCTATTTCAACTGAAAGCCGAGAACAAGTCTTTCATGGAAATCGCGATCGAATTGAATGCTACCTTCGGTATCAGCCGCACTTCCACAACAGTTGAAGACCGCTGGAGAATGCACTCTCCAAAATCACCCGTGCCAAGTGTATGGACTGGTGAGCAGGAGTCATGGTTGGTATCACAGGCATATGATGGGAACAAAAGCCGCTCGGGGCATTGGGAGGATCTGGCTATTCTGTTCGAGGCCCAATTTGGATTTCGCCGAACCCCGTCCGCATTAAGACACAGGACCAATATTGTCAAACTCCGAAATAGTTCGGAGCCCCCTCGATCATAGAACGCGCGCTTCTAACTCAGCTGGTGTAGATATCAATTAAAATATGAGCTCTTTTCATTCTGCCTACCCAACGCAAATGCCAAGGACTGGTGATAACTTGGAGTCTGTCACCTCGAGAAGAGAAATGGTCTCTAGTCCGAGCATGATCATATCTTTCTCAAAAGGGCTCACTTCATCTCAGCACCCCCAAACATGTCCGTCCCGGTTCTCAGACTTTTCCAAGGCTATTACCTTCCTCCAACTTTTGAAGACCGTATTTCTTTAAACGGATGGAGTTAATGTTAATAAAGCCAGCTATTCGGTGTTAGAAATAGTTAGATAAGTAAATATAGAGTCGGACAAGCCATCACGGAAAGAATAAAGAGAAACAGTTAACCTACTTGTGTCAACTGGGCTAAAATCAACCAAACTATCCATCGAAGACTCCACCTCAGAGTATAGTTTCTCAGTCTTAGAGGATCGGCCAAGAATGAAGCAATTGCCACGATAGCAGCGCAGTCGTACCTCGCCATTCTAGAGTTGTTAGAAATAGGACTATAAGATAATACAGACGTTAGTATATAATTACCACGTGCTGCTGGGAGAAGATGATGGAATTTTCTATAAACTCGCGTTCCGGCGAGAAATAGAGTCCATTGTACAGAATCTCGGACCACGAATGGGTCACGAACTGATCCCGAAGAGACCGGACCTTTCCGTCCATAACGAGACCTTCAAGATCCAAGTGCGCTAGTCGAAGCTACATCTGGAAGTTAGTTCCTATAGTGAACTCAAAAATTAAACGCAGGAAGAGAGACCCAGGCTTTGTGATCCGTTCGGAGAAAGAGTAAAAAGGAAAATCGAGAGTACGCACGATTGTCATAGCAGGTGAGTCATAGCACCCTCTAGACTTGATTCCCACATAGCGGTTCTTTAAGCCTGATTAGCAGCTGCCACGGTAATTACGCCATAAAATACAAACCTCGACGATATCAATCCTACCGATTCCATGCGTCTTACCAATTGCATTCAAAGCGACGAAGAGCTCTAGGCTATCCGTAATTTCCCTATTCTCTAAGAGAAGCTTGATAGGGATGCCTCTTTCAAATTGAATAGTAATATCTTGGGGAGTATCTGGGGCAGTCATAGGATCATCGGTACTATTACATATTAGAGTTTGCTCCACTATCTGCTAGACAGGTAGAATGCCGAGAAACAGAAGCGAACGATCTCCTCGAGGAGTCACGTACCGAGTCCACATATCATTCGGCGGAGGCTGGGAAGGATCCTCCAACTGTCCACTCTCGTAGCTGCAGTGGGCCAAGTTGTCGTCCATACTATATGGCTTAGCCTTGGTAGAGGTGACTGGAATGTTTGTCTCCGCGGCGTAATTCAGCAACGCATTACGGCCCTCGAAACGTTCGAAAAATTCTGGCATTCTCCATGGGGCGATTATCTTGATCTTGGGGTTGATGGTAAGAAACGCCAGCTCGAAACGGACTTGGTCGTTGCCCTTGCCCTATTATCGCGTATTAGGAAAGGTTGCTTCGAGAAGAAGAAAGATCAAAAATGCCCAAATTGAAAGAAAAGGGTTCCGATAAGAAGCAGGTTACTTGCCGTGCAACTGGATTAGGGAAGTCAGCAAATATTGTTTCTCGTAGTTCAGTTAAGAACTCAAAGCAAGGTTACTGGCGTGGAATCCAAAAGGAAGTTGAGACTCACCCATGGCTAACATATTCGCCTATAGCGCTGTTAGAAGAAGCAAGAAGCCTGGATTTAAGGTGAAAACTCACAGCCTTCCTGCGTAGCAACCTGCATTTGAGCACGAGCAATGACAGGGCGAGCGAGACTAGTTCCAAGCAAGTATCTGCCTTCATACTGTGCATTACACTGAATGGCACGGAGGCATAGATCCTCTACAAACTCGCGGCGCAGGTCAGGGATAAAAATTTTGGATGCCCCTATCATTGTCGCCTTAGACCGGACCTGGTCCCAATCTTCCTCCTATAAACCTTCTAGTCAGCAATTGTATATGTCCTCGCCTAGATTAAGGAAGAGTGGATGGGAAAGGAAATGTTCTCACCTGGCCGACATTGGCAAGGAAGCAAATCACCTCATACCTCTGGTCTAGGAGCCATCTTAGGATACAAGACGTATCGAGACCGCCAGAATAGGCAAGGCAGACTTTTCCCTTGGACGTCATTTCTGCCGTTAATTTGGGGTGTGCTTTCGTTGTGGCGAGAATTGAAATTAAATGTGTTGACGATGGGAGCGAGGGGAGCACGAGCAGGTTGACAAGGTATTTAAATTCACAATTTTGTGGGGCTGCTTTCAGGTTTGCTCGATCAGCGGTTCGCCATGTGCATTGCAGGGAAAACCCTTTTTACGCAGCAGGTTGCACCGTTTGCACATGATTATCTTTGGAAGGGATGTGGCATAACAGCGCTATACCAAAATAGGTTAGAAGAGACCCGCTAAATCTAAAGAGGCAGCGCACCTGGACAGAGTTTACGAACTGGCGCGCTAAGAGGAGACCAAAGCTAACGCCAGCAGTAGCTCGATTAAGGCTTCGTTAGGATTCCCTTAGAGAAAAGTTAAGTTTTCTAACGAATATTCCTACAAACGTGGCTCTAGAAAGAAGCCCATTTGGGCCTTCCAAACGTCTCTATAGAAAGTATTACAAATTTATTAAAGAGGTGTCTAACGGAAAGGATCTTACCTAGATAGTCTACGCTTGTTTTCAGTATAATGGTCGCTCGGAGTTAAGAAATACACTTTTCCCGTAACTAGTTAGGAGCGCGATAGTTTATAGTCTATATCCCTTAATACGTCAATTCGGGTCCTCAGGTTATCGATAAGGAGTAGCCAATCATATCACCTAAATTTGGTGCCCGTACTCAGGAATATAAGGCTGGTAATATTCGTAATATTCTATGTAAAATTGATATATAGGCTTAATCTTAGGAGCTAAGTCGCTTAATATAAGGCCTCTAGCAGTCGTCCTTCCTGCAGAACGGTATTTTGCGTATACTGCAGCCAAAATGAGTCCTTAGAGGACGCGCACGCATTAAATTAAAAACGGTGTTCCCGCACAGACCACTTACTCTAAGGACCCTGACGTGTTAAGGGATAGGAGATACGCTTCTACGCTATAAAATTAAAGAGTATAGCCTTATTTTAGGATACCTATAGCTTTACTAAGTTGATCTAGACGTTAATTGGCCTTTAGCCTTGTATTGATACTGGAAATCTTATCTAGTATATATTATATATCCAAGATACATATATTCTTAATATAAATATATTAAAAGCCTACGGTGACACATTATAGGTTATGTTAAAATCCAGCTCTATATGCATCAAATCCCTTCATATGGCAAGTTTTTCATAGACTTTTCGTGTTACGGACGCTTTAAGTACAATATTACGACTACTTAGAGAAGAGTCGGCGGAAGCTAGTTGGTTGGTACAGGTACGGTCCAGGATAGATCCGGTGGAACTATATAATAAGGAATAGTAACTGAGGTCACGTGGTGTTAAACATATTAACTGTATTAAACGGAAGGGATGTTATATTTAATATAGATAACACGTACCTTATATATAAGAGAGGATTTCTTAGAAGTATGGTTATATATTTAAAGGACCTCAGTCCCTACTATAGATAGTTCTCTCCTTATAGTAAATCTTAGAATATAATTGGAGTTAATCTATTAGGCAACTACTCCACCAGTTATTATTATGTTGTTGTTTTTGTCGTACCTATATACCTAGCCTAATAATAGAACCTACTGTAGTCCAAGCTATAAGGTTCCGTTACACATTCACTACTAAGGTTATAGTATTAGAACAAAATCAAATAATATGCTACCAAGAGCAGCACTAGTCACAACAGCGTCAGCAACAGCCACAATCTTAGGACTAGGAGATACCAGTATAGATAATAGGGATTCTTAGGTGGTTACAAGAGGTTAGTTATAGGAAATAGTTAATCACTTATAAGATAATAATAGGATACTTAAAGAACGCATTAATGGAATTGGAGCAGTAAAGATTAAGTTACCTTTAATTAAACAATTCTTAGGAGAGAAGTTGAAGCTTAAGGGATTTCTTACACAAATGCACTTTAAGGTAGTACAGGAAGGAGCGAAGTTAGTAATATTATTAGATTAAATAGCCTATGCAGGATTATTCCTAATAGGGAGGGCACTTAAATGGTTTAAGCCGTATTTTACGGAAATATAGGCTAATAGCATGACAACTACTAACCAGGATGTACGGTATATATTTGCCAGTTGGAATGGGTTTATAAAGCAACTAACGCAGATATTCGGAGACCTAGAAGCTATAACTACAGCGGAATAAAAGCTTTAAAACTTAGTACAACGCACTTTAGCAATTAAGTATATAACACAGTTTCAAACACTAGCTATATAGGTCAAGTGGAATAATAAGGCGCTTATGGCACAGTATAAATAGGGACTTAAGGCTAAAGTCTAGGACGCAATCATCCTAATAGAAGATGCGGATACTCTAAAAGAGTTAATAGATCAGTTAATAAAGATTAATAATAGGATCTACCAAAGGGAACAAGCTAAGAGAGGGCAAGACAGAGTTCCATAGTTATATAAGGCGCAGAGTACGCAATAATAGACATAGAGTTAAAAACTATAGAATAGCGCAGAGCTAATGGACCTAAGCAGTACTAAAGAAACCTAAAGGTGGGAAAAGAAACTATAGAAACCTAGGGGTTAAGGATTAAGTAATTAAAGGACCTAGGAGCAGAGGCTAAACCAGGGATCTTAGCAGCAGAAGACGTTTAGGCGGACTCCATAGCAAGAAAAATGGTTTAAAGATAGAGCTTATATAAATTACAGAAAACAGGGTCATTTCGCTAGAGACTATAGAGGTGGTTAGAGTAACTACGCGGTAAAGGGAACCAGACTAGCAGACGGCACGTATATATAGAGGGACGACGGTACACTGTAAGAAACAAAAGAGTGTTTAATTAACAGTTTTGCGTATTGTTACAACAACGTATACTAAATTCATAAGGACGCTAAATACGGCGTAAGCTATTGGCTACAGGAGCCAAAGTTAAAAGGACTTAAAGGAACTAGAGAGTTAGATAAAGAATAGAATTAACTCTATAAGCTAGATTAAGATGTTATAGCAACGTATAAATAAGGATTAGTAGTAATAACAATAGAGTTAAAGTACTTATTAATCAACAGTAATAAGGACAAAAAGAAGGCTAACTAGGAGCACTCAAACCTTAATAACGTAATAGAAGTAGAGACTAAGACTATCACCAAACAAGGTTTAGTAACGGGTATTATAACACTATTAGATACAATTTCCATCACTTTATAAGATAATAGGAGCAACGTTTAAAAGAAACTAAGTAAGTAGATAACTGCTAGTGCTAGCTCATTACTTAATAAAGGTAAAAGGCCACAGGCTTAAGATTTTTAAAAAGAGATAAAAGAAGCTTAAGATTCTTAAGACAAGATAAAACACACCTAAGGACCTATAAAGAACAAAAACTAATGGGAAAGGGTAGCAACTTAGTTTAGTAACAAACGAATAAGTATAGGACACAAGTTTAAGAACTACAAGTTCAGAGAATAAGTAAGAACGTTAGCAATCCTAGGTAAACGCAATGTTTAGCCTAAAGATCAAATAGTTAATACTAGGATCAAAAAGCAAAACAACTACAAGGATCTAGCTGCAAGACGCAGAAAACAAGAAACTATAGATAAGTTTAAAATAAGAATCATTACATAGCAAGAGCAAAAGCTAGACAAAAGGTTAGCTATACCAGGTCGTATAAGGGACAGAGCACCCGTATAAAGAGTTACTAATAGGCCAAGTACAGGGACACTAAGGGTAAAGTAGTTAGACGAACTAGAACAAGAAGAGGATTTAGGTATTTTAACCAGGTTCGAAGAAAGATATACTAAAGAATATTACAATACAGCGATAATAAGGTACTTTCTAACGGATAGACCATACACACTAAACCAGTTGTACGGAAAGTGGTATAGGCAACGACATAACAACGAATAGAAAGATTTTTATATATAGCTAGATAAAAAAGTTATCTAAGACCAACCCATTATAGAGAAACGTATAAGTTATATTAAAGGAGCATTAATTATAACGTTAAGGAACCTAGAAGAGAGGTCTAGGGACTAGAGAAGTAAACAACAAATCTTAGTACCCGCAGCAGAGATACTAGTGGTTAGGTTAACTAGGTATATGTTAAACGGACAACCAGGTATAAGAACTCTGTCTATTAAAGAGGGCTCTAGAGCCTCTATATATACACTAGATAGGTAATAAATAGGTTATAAAGAGAATGACAACTACGTTATTATTCGGTAATAGAAAAAAGTATTTAGATATTTAATGAGACACTTAATAAGACATATAAGACATACAAGGAGATATATGAGGTAAGGAGTGGGGTATTAAGATATAGGGTTCTAGACTTGAAGCCAGTATTAAGATAGTAGTAAGGAAATCTAATCTAGTTTAACACACCCCCCTAGCTGTACAGAGCCTTCTAGGCTGCTGTAAAAAGTTATAATGTTAATTTAGTATTAAGTTTAAGAAATCCCCTATAGAGTTACCTTGCCTAAATATCATCTAAATTGAATTAAATTAGATTCTTAATGTCAACAAGGTTTAATTACTAAATGAATATCTTATGCTTTTAACGAGGCAGAGCCTTTGTCAAGCCGTCTACTGTTATATCCGCAGTAGGGACCTATTTAATATTAATCCTTCCTTTATAAACTTCCTGGCGGAGCTAGTGGTGATATATATTAACATATCGAAGCTTAGTGTTAAGCTTAGTATCGCTTTTAGTGAGAAGTCAAATCGTCTGCATATTGTCGCAGTTAATCACTTGCTTTTCGTTAGTGTTAAATCCAACTTCTTTAAAGAATCGCTGCTACCAAATCAACTTAGTAGCTGTATGCGACAGAGCTAGGAGCTCTACCTTTATGCTTAATTTCATTACTGATTTTTGCTTGGTTAATCGCTAGTTAATTAGTCCTCTAAATAAGGTAAACAGGTAGCCTTCTATGCTCTTCCTATTAACTAGATCGTCTCTAAATAATGCGTCGCTTACCCTTACGAAGATTTGGTTTATTATATTCTCCTTTAAGAACTTAATTGCAAGGGTCTTTGATTAATATAGGTAGGTAATTGCCCTTATAGCAGCTCTATTGTGTATTAGTAATGGATTTCGTAAGAATTCCAATAGCTTGCTTGCCGTTTTTGCCACATCTAGATAGGTGATATTTGCTGCATAGAGCATTAATCCGACCTTCCTCTGGTACAGATAGGTGTCCTACTTAGAGGCTTATTCTAGATTAGGGTTAAGTTCCTTAAGGCCCATTGGTGTATATATCTTGCGATAATCCTTTACCTCAAAGCTGGTCGCGATCTTATTAATATAGGAGTCCTGGCTAAGCCAAAGCTTCCTATTTTCTCGGTTGCGTATTATTTAAATCCCTAAGAACCAGGTAAGGTCACCTAGGTCTTTTATTTCATACCTTTTTATAAGGTGCTCCTTAAATGTTTTAAGCTTAAGTAGGTCTTTCTTCCTATAAGCAGCTATAATATCGTTGACGTAGAAAAAGACTATCAGCCAATCGTTGTGATATAGGCAAGGCTCCTCCGCCACTGGCTTTAAGCCTTCCTTTTTCAGTGTTATAGTTAAGTTATTATGCCATAATAGAGGTGATCGTCGCAATCTGTAGAGCGCTCGTTAAAGCAGTAGGCACTTGCCCTTAATTAAAAATCTATCTGGACACTTAATATACATGATCTTATTAATCTCGCTATTTACAAATGCGTTAACGGCGTCGCCCTGCCAGCAGTCTAGGTCGAATATTGCGATAATAGCTATTAAGGCTCTAAACGATTTTGCTGCCAGAGTTGCGGTATATGTGTCCTTATAAACTGACTCTTATAAGTTACCTCTTGCGTAAAGATAAGCCTTAAACCTTATCAGATATCCGTTATTATTAGTCTTATAGGTAAATACCCAGATAACAGGTACGGTTTTAATGTAGATGGTATTATTAACGACTTAGAACGTTCCTTGATTTTAAAGGTCCGCGTATTCCTTTTTGGTAGTAGCTATGAATTCTTCCTCATATTAATATCTTTGAAGCTCCTTCCAATTCCTAGGCGGCGGTGGGAGCTAATTGCAGTGCAGCTTTTTGTAAAATGTGAGCCCTACATTAAAGGCTGATCTTTGAGCTTAAAGGCTTTAGTTATTAGTGACGTTAGCAAGAAAACCTGTGTAGGTTTTTAATTAACCTTTAAGTCTCTTTCCTTTAACTACGTTTTGCTCTCCTATATCGCCATTAATCTTCTTCTTTGGCTTAGCTTTATCAGTCAGAACTATAATATAGTGCGGCTTCTTTGCCAAGGTCTTTAAGGACGGTAGTAGAGGCTCTAGTAAGTCAGGTTCTGGTGTCTTATCTAGGGTAGGAAGCCCTGGAGCTAAGTCATCTTTGGAGCTTAAATCTTGTTGTTTACTACTTTTAGTATTTGGCTCCTCTTAATTTCCACTAGAATCCACCTATCGTCTTCCTTTAGTATTAACTTAAATCTTATCTAGAGTCTTATTGCTTTTATTAAACGACAATTTTAATTTGTCTTAGAGATTCTCTATTTAATAGACATTAATTATTTCCAACATTTAGTTAGTCCTTACTTGGAGTATATTCGCAAGATCTAGCTGTGAGTTATTATAGAGTAACTGCTTATTAAACTTTATATCTCTTATTCTGATAACCTTCTTCTAACTTAGAATATAGATTTGGAAGATATTTATAGAATTATACCCTACCAGATATCCTATATAGGCCCTTGGCGCGAGCTTATTTAGGCATAGAATATTATATTTAAGAGGATAGGCCCTATAGCTATAGACTCATAGGTGTCCTATATTGGGTTTTAGTGGTGTTATACCTATTGCTAACTGGATTTTCTTAAAAGGTGTTTTCTACCCAAGTCTTCTACTGGGCGTCTGATTAAGTAGATAGGTAGCTACTTTATAGGCTTCTAGCGTTAGCTCTTCTGGTAGATAAGCCTTAATTCTTATATATTAAGCCTTTTATATAATCACCCCCCTAGATTATTCCGCTGGACTGTTCTGTGATTAAGTATTAGGTGCTAATTTTTTGAGAGTAATTCCTTATTTAGCTGTCCAATCCTTAAATTCGTCTCTAAGAGACGTCTCTCTATTTATGTAGATTATGGCTACCTTAAAGCCGTATCGTCGTTTAATGATATTGCAATATGTGATAACTCTTTGGGTAAGGGATAACTTTTTAGCTATTATATCTACCTCATTTATCCGCGTCGCGTCGTTAAGGAAGTGTACCGCGTACTTATCGCTATTGAATGCGACTATTCCGGGTATTAAATTAAGGTGGATTTTATAGAAAGAAACTGTTAACTAAGTTAGTATTCTTCTAGATATTACTTTATAAGCTTTGCTCACTCTATACGCTTTATATTCTACCGTTATTGGGCCTTTTAGAATCGCGCCTGTTACTAATTAAAGTAGTTACTTAATTGCTTCTTTTCCTGTATGGCCTAATTGCTGGTGCTATATAAGACCTTCTGCTTGATTTAGTAGAGGCTTTAATAAATACTTTACTGGTTTTAATTAAGTTGCAAATGAAGCCTCTGGTAAGTCTCTCTTTGGCTTATTATATTCGATGGTTTTCTAACCGTAGTGGTAGCCACAGTGGGCGTACATTATATTGTTGCCATAGTAAAGAGTGTTCTTTTTATTGTTCTAATAGACGCCTTTATTATTAAGCTTTTGGAGGCATACTAGGTTAGTGTGGAAGCCTAGTATAAAGGCTGCTTCTAAGAGCTGTATCTGTCTCTTTCCTTTTGGGTGGTTAATTGTGACTGTAGCTGTGCTATAGCCTTCGATTTCTTTAATATGCGAGCCCATGTAGATTCGGTTTAAGGTAGGCTTAATATTGCTAATAAATCTAGCTTAATTATTAATGACATGTATATTGGTTCCTAAGTTAAGAATAACACTGTCACGAAGCTTGTAATTAGAAGTAGTATTATAGGCTCCTACTTAATAAACTGCAAAGCCTCCTTTGGGCTCTTGAGAGCTTTGCTGGTTGCTATTCTTTAGCTTCTTATTAGCTTAATTATCCTTTTTGATTTGCTTAATATAAGCCTTAATTTCGGGTGTTGTATTGGTAATCTTTTCATCCACCTTCTTCTAAATTTTGTTACTTGGTTTGAACTATAATGGGTAAGGAATTGACTCTAGAATATACCAGTACTTATTAAAGTAGTGACGCTTTCTATATAGGCACTCTGGTAGCGGTCGCCTTTCCTTCTTTTGCTTATCTGCTGACGATTTAGTCTTTGACTTAGGCTTTAAATTTAGTGACTCGCTCGACTCGTCCTTAAAAGTGGCTGCAAAGGATCCTTGTAGGGTTTTGCCCTTTTGGGCGAGCTCCATACGACGGTGATTTTAGTAGATTTTAACCAGTTTAAAGAAGCCAGGAAGCTTCTCCTTTTTCTACTCTATCCTTTTAAGCTGGTTCTTCCAATATTCGGACCAGCTTGGTGTGATTAAATCGACTACGTATATAAAGTCTCTTATTAAACGGTTACTATTTATTTTAGGTAGACCTAGCTCCTTGCACTTAGTGTATACCTTCTCCCACTCCTCTAACTAGACCTTAAAATTCTGGTTCTAAGGCGCTTTCTTGAGCTTTGCATACTAGGTGGCTGCTCGAAGCTTTTAGGCGTTGTTAGTTAGAGCAATTCTCTGCTTTAGTGACACTAAGACGTTGTAGGTGGTAACGCATTTGAACGTGTAGATGAGGTAGGTACATAAGATTAAGCTTTAGATGTGGCTGCGCAACGTATTAAGAGCTAATAGCTGTTTTTTATATAGCTTTATATCTTCCCTATGGTCGGCTTTGAGTGTATGGAGCTCCTCCTTCTCCTCCTCATCTAGCTCTGCGAGCTTTGTTATCCCCCGGCTATTGGCATCCTTAGGTAAGGCTTAAACAGGTTCTTTAAGCTTTAGCAATTTAGTCTTAGGTGTTAATAGGTTAATATACTCCCAGAGATAATTGTTATTTACTTTTAACTTAATTACCTTAATCTATTCATCCTAATCGTTTGGGCTTGCAAGGATTATAGATAATATAATAACGGGTTTAGTTTCTTGTTAAGAATTCATTGTTATAGTTATCTATAATTAAAATAATTAAGATAATAATTGATTAAAATAAAGGCTTTGGAATTAAAGATGATTTAGTAAACGGACCGGGCTTATAACTATTAAACGGATAACTAGGTATGAGAACTCTGTCTATTAAAGAGGGCTCTAGAGCCTCTATATATATACCAGATAGGTAATAAATAGGTTGTAAAGAGAATGACGACTACGTTATTATTTGGTAATAGAAACAAGTATTTAGATATTTGATGAGACACTTAATAAGACATACAAGACATATAAGGAGACATATGAGGTAAGGAGCGGGGTATTGAGATATAGGGTTCTAGACTTGAAGCTAGTATCAAGATGGTAGTAAGGAAATCCGATCCAGTTCGACAGTATAGGTTTAAACTTAAGGACAAAAATAAACTAAGAGTTAACCTAAAATATGCAGCGTATTATACACTATTATAGATAGCTTATATGGATAATATGTGTAATATATATAGAGCACCCAAAGATAAGAACTAGAAGTACCCAGTAAGGATATATTAGGCACTAGAGGAAAAGCGGTTTAGAAACGCTAAGTATATACATAGTTAGCACCTAGTAGAAGTATAAGGTTAAGGGGACTTAACACTTTAACTAGGAAGATTCCTTACGGAAGAATACCTAGATAGATAATAGTAGTGGGAGTGCCCAGAGAACACTTATCTATAGCACGTAGAGGAAAAGAAATAAACTAAGTATTAGCTAAGAGTGGACTAAGTATAAGCAGGATCTAGCAGCCAACAGTTAAGAAAAGGGGAGGCGCACAGGACTAAAGGGAACTAGTGTTAGAGCCTTAGACCCTTAAAGGAATTTAAGGACAATACCTAAACTTAAGAGCTAAGTGGCGAGATCAGCAGTTTAAAGCGTTAGTAGATAGTAGAGCAACTAGAAACCACATATCACTAAAGGTAGTAGAAAAGATAGGGTTACTACATAGATAGAAGGAATACCTATATCCACTTATAACAATTTTAGGAGATCAGATAGCCTATAGAGGAGGCATTATTAATCTTAAAACAGGACCTATTTAGATAACTATTAAAGGGAGACCAGTTAAAGTGTCTTTTAATATCCTACCGTTAGGACAGGACGAGGCGATACTAGGAATGCCTTAATTACAGAAGTACAATCTAAAGATTAATTGGGTTATAGGTCAAGTTAATATTAAGGATACATAATAGCGCAAAGTGCGACAGTAAACCAAGTTGGTATAATACCAAGTCAGAGTAATATATAAAGAGACTAAGCGAGGCTTAAGTTATATACCAAAAAGATACCACAAGTATGGTAAAAAGTTATGGTTACTAAAAAGTAAAAAGCTATTAAAGCATGCAGCTTGGGACCACAAGATAGAATTAAAAAAAGGAATAAGTCTAAAGTTCTTTCCAATCTATAAGCTTACTAAAACAGAGTTAATAGCGCTTAAGGAGTTTATTTAGGAGAACTTATAAAAGGGATATATTAGACCGTTACAATTATTAGCAGAATATCCAGTATTGTTTATCCTAAAGAAAAATAGAAAACTTAGGATGTGTATAGACTATAGACAGTTAAACAGCATCACTAGGAAGGATAGATATCCTTTACCCTTAATTAGCAAAATCCAAGACAGAATAGGCAACGCAAAGATCTTTATAAAGATAGATCTAAGGTGGGCGTACCATCAGATTAGAATTAAGGAAGGCAACAAATAGAAGGTAGCCTTTAGGTTAAAGAAAGGACTATATAAGCCATTAGTTATACAATTTGGGCTTATAAACGCACTAGCAACGTTCCAAAAGCAAATTAATAGTATATTAGAAGAACACCTAGATGAATTTATTATAGTATACCTTAACAACATTATCATCTACTTAGAGAGTAAGGAAGAACACGGAAAACACGTCAAGTAGGTCTTAAAGAGACTACAAGAAGAACAGATACTAGTAGTAATTAAGAAATACAAGTTCTTCACCCAAAAGACCAATTTCGTTAGATTTATTATTGAACTAGGCCAGCTTAGTATAGATCTAAAGAGGATCGAGGCTATAGTAAATTGGTAAAAACCAGAGAATATTACGCAGTTAAGATCGTTCCTAGGGTTTTGCAATTACTATAAAAGGTTTATAGCGTAATAGTTATAGGATATTAAGCCGTTTACACAGTTAACAAAGAAAGAAGAACTATGGGTATGGGGAAAGAAGTAATAAGAACTATTTAAAAGAATTAAAGAGTTGTTTACCTAGGAGCCAGTTCTTAAGATCTACCAACCAGGTCTAGAGACGGTTGTAGAAACGGATATATTAGACTTTACACTAGGGGCGTACTTCCTATAGAAATATTAAAATAGATGGCACTTAGTGGTATACTATAGTCAGAGGATAACACTACTAGAGTTAAACTATAATATCTACAACAAGGAGTTATTAGGTATAGTTATAGCACTTAAAGAATAGAGAGCATTCTTACAAGGTATAGAGAAACTATTTATGGTTAAGACGGACTATAAGAACCTTATAGGATTCCTAACAATAAAGGAACTCAACCGAAGACAGGTTAGATAGGCGGAAATGCTTATAGAATACCATTTCGAAATTCAGTATATTAAGGGTATAGATAATGCACGAGCAGACGCTTTAAGCAGAAAGGCTAAACTATAAAGTAGTAAAAAGCTATCAGGAGCTTTATTACAAAAGGATTAAGACGGATTAATTAGGTACAATTATCCAAAGATTACAGCAACTAAAGAAAGTCAGATCTATAAATTACTAGAGAGTAATTAGATATAGAAGATCTAAAAAGTATAGATAGAGGATCTAAACTTAGAGTAATATAAAAACAGAGAAGCAACGTATATACCTAGGTCTATCGCAGAAGAATTTATTAGAGAATTCCATAAGGGAATAACACAAGGACACAACGGAGCTACAGGCTTAGTGTTAAGGCTTTAAGAGGAGTACATTATTTAAGGAATCTGGGGACTAGCAAGACAAGTTACTAAGAAATATCTAGATTGCCAAAGGAACAAACTAACGAGGTATAAGCCGTATAGAGGGCTACAACCTGTCGAGACACCAGGAAGACCATAGGAGGTTATATTATAGGACTTTATTATTAAGTTACCAAAGTTAAGAGATCCTATTATAGAACAAGATTATAACGTGATTTTAGTAATAGTAGATAAGCTAACAAAGTGGGGATACTTTATAGCATGCACTAAAGAGATATCAGCAGAAGATATCGCTAGAATCTATATAAAGGAAGTATTCGCAAGATATAGAGCACTAGACAAGATTATATCGGATAGAGATCCAAGATTTATAGTAGTATTTTGGGAAGTGTTTCTAGCAGAATAAGGAGTTCGCATAGCAACATCTACAGCATATTATCCACAGACAGACGGACAAACGGAAAGACTAAATTAGACACTAGAGCAGTATCTAAGGCACTATATTAATCACGCACAGAATAATTGGGTATTGTTATTACCAGTTACACAGTTTACATATAATGCGACACTGCAAGAAGGAATGGGGATATTACTATTTAAGGCAAATTACGGATACAAGCTAAGAATATCGTTATCGCCACATTAAGCAAAAAAGACGAGTAGCATAGCTAAACAAAGAGTGGAGATATTAATGAATCTTTATACAGACCTTAAAGAAACAGCTAAACTAGTACAAGAACGAATAAAAAGGTACTATAATACTAAAAGATCTAAGGGACCAGATCTTAAGGAGGGAGATAAAGTATAGCTACTACACAAAAATTTCAAGAGTTGACGACCAAGTAAAAAGTTAGACCATGTTAAACTAGGACCTTTTAAAATTAAGCAAAGAATTTTATTAGTCACATATAAGTTAAACCTACTAGCCAAAATGAAAATCTACCCTATACAGCATATCGCAATGCTAGAGCCAGCATATGGGAATATTAAGCCACCAGTCTATAAGGCAGACATATATAAAGGACAAGAGGAAGACAAATAGCAAGTTTTAAAGATTATTAGTTACAAGGATGTAGATAACAAAACATAGTATAAAGTAAAGTGGATAGGCTATAGTAAGACTACCTAGAAACCACTAAGCAACCTAAGGAACGCTATAGGAAAGGTATAAGAGTATTAGAAAAAAGCAGGTCAGGCAACATTAATAAAGAAAGATCGCTAAAAAATAAGTCACCTAAGGGGGACCCAAGAAGAGCAATTGCTAAGCTACTTAAAGTTATTTCCCTTATAGGAGGAAAGCTAATCCTTTTATTACCTAGCTTAGACAAACCCTGTTAAACCAGTTTCTACTTCTTAGAACAGACCTTCTCACGGACACATTTAAGGCGTTAAAGATAAGCATAAGCTAAATATTAAGCTTTAAGAACGCGTGCAGACTCTTCTAAGGCATATTAAACCTTAAGTAGCGCAAAGGCCAGCTCACTATTAAGCTTCGCAGTGGTAGATTAAACACGAGACCCTATAGTAAGTTACTCAAAGAACTTGAAGACTATTAAGAGTTATAGGACGCGTATACTTAGCGTTAAAGACAAAGCAAACGTCGTAGAATAATTAAACGTTTGCTTTAGTACACTTAGAGTAAAAGGAGGGTTATTAAGACAAAGGACTTGCTAATGCAATACAAACCAACCCCTCTTTTGCACACCTTAAGTAAGGAATCGCCATCACTTCACCTAGCAATAGTATGGAGAAAACCATATAAAGGCGACGCTTAACCTAGGAAAGAGAAGAAGAAGCTTTAGGTATAATAAGTAAAGATATTAACTAGACTAGTTAAGCAGACATTACACCTCTAGTAAATAACTTGGAGATGTTAGGAATCTTTAAGGACGAAGATAAAGAGAAGGGAGATAGTATTACAGACGCTTTAAGTACAATGTTATAACTACTTAGAGAAGAGTCGGCGGAAGCTAGTTAGTTAGTATAGGTACGGTCTAAGATAGATCCGGTGGAACTATATAATAAGGAATAGTAACTGAGGTCACATAGTATTAAACGTATTAACTGTGTTAAATGGAAGGGACGTTACATTTAATATAGACAACACGTACCTTATATACAAGAGAGGATTTCTTAGGAGTACGGTTATATATTTAAAGGACCTTAGTCCCTACCGTAGATAGTTCTCTCCTTGTAGTAAATCTTAAAATACAATTGGAGTTAATCTATTAGGCAACCACTCCACCAGTTATTATTACATTGTTGTTTTTGTTGTACCTATATACCCAGCCCAATAACAGAACCCACCGTAGTCCAAGCTATAAGGTTCCGTTATATTTCATATATATATACCTCATAAGCCAACCTAGAGGCTCTATACCGTATAGAGATTGGTATTAAAGCCTCTAGTCAGTAGGGTTGCTCGGCAGCAAGGGCGCTGGCGCCTCATTAACGCTTAGATATCGAAGAACCGCTAATTAAACTGTTTAACCACTTATAGCTTAATATACCTCATTTAACGTATATAGCACGTCCTCCCTTATAACCTTAAGCTAGTCCTTTACTAGCTTATTATTATTAATATTAAAGAACACATATAAGCGGATAAGTAGTAGTGATTTAAGGGAGGACTTTAATAGAGGATTTTCCTATATAATTAGTAGCTCGTTAATAGAGAAAGGGTAGAAACCTATACAGGCAAAACTCCTTAGTATGATACCGGGTATATAACGATACCATTGGTACTATGATCTACACGCCCTGATTAAGCCTTTTTTGGTGTAATTAACGATAATCTAACTTTTGACGATATCGTTAGGTGCCTATACCAAAATCAGTATAACCAGTTTTAATTCATTGGATTTGGCCTTACCTTACCGCAAGTTCAGCCATTAACTTTCATCACATAACGATCAAAATCTGTCAAATTGATCCTTAGATCTTACTCTCCATACTTAATTCTACCTTATTAATTATAGGTAGGTCTCGAAATTCTAAGAGGCAACGTTGTCATGGATTCTTTAACTTTAAATGCCAGAAAATACGCGTCCACTGCCAAAATTGGAGGTTGCTTGCTGGCAAGTGACTTCCCCCATTAAAAAACTGATCAATCCTTAATATCAGAAATACTAGGCGATAACTTTTTTTTTGATAGAGCCAGTCACCCAATTACAGCTTCGCGCACGTAGATACGCAATACCATACTATAATTTTGATTTTTGGTATATCTTACATACAAAACCTGAATACAACGATACCGTTGGTATTACGATACGCTCGGCTGCAGAAGCCGTATCGTACTAAGGAGTTTTGCCTGTAGTTATAACGTTATCCCATGCGCTGTTGAGAAAGGTCGTTTGGTAAGCGAACCAACCAGATTTGGCGCAGTTTGGCAAAATGAAACTGTAGATTTGAAATGCAATATCGTGATAATAAAGCTCGAGTTTGGTATATATTTATATTGGTTAGGCTAGACAAAATTTGCGTTATTGGAAGAACGTTTATAACTTACTGTAGTAGTTTAGTTGAAGTAGAAAGCTATCTAGATACTAAGGTTGAGATGATTTTTGACATTTTGGTGTTCGCGCACAGGCCACATTTCCTAAACGACCTTAACGGCGCATGGGATATATTACGGTTTTTTGTCTAACTTCCTTAAAATATATATATAGGTGTTTTTAGTAGTAGCCTTCTACAGCATTTTATCGGCATCGCAATATTGACGCGTTTTGGTAAGGCTTGCTAATAAAATTACGCTAGCTAGGGTGCCTGCAGCATGCTAACCCAGGCAGGAGCGCCCGAAGCGCCTAATACGAAAAGTCCGTTCTGCCACACAAAGGGATAAGATATTTCTAAGGGTGCGTTCGGCTGCAGCTCCAGATTGAATCTGGAGGCTTCAGAACCGAGTTGATCTGGAGCCTCAATCTGATTTGGAGGTGCCTGTTCGGTCAATCCGGCGACTTTCTGATCTGGAGCTCCTTCAGATCGGCAACCGCGTCAAATTCGCACGCTTTACCGTATATAGTAGTTGAACTTGAGCTCTTGGCATCAGATCAATCTGGAGCTTTTTTCTCCAGATCAACCGTCGAGTCAAATCTGGAGCTCTGCTTGTGCGTTTGCCCACTATGCCCTCGCCACCACCACCCTTACCGACGACGGTATTACTACTGCAGCTGCAGGTCCTATACGATGTTCTCTTCTTAATTAATTCTTACTATCGCCGTTCAGATCCGACCAGGCAGAAGACGTTGCTAATCCTGAGCCCCATCTAAGGCCTTTTTATTAGAACGATCAACCAAACAGTCGACTTTATTTCAGATTGAGTACGACCACCAGATTAAGCGCCAGTAATTATGTCCTAATTGACGCCGGTGAAAGCACGGATCAACGTCAGGTTGAAAAAGCTCCAGATTGCAACCGAACACGCCCTAAATCTACCTACAAAATGCCCCTCCCTGTGACCGTAGGGTCGGCGGCTCGCCGTTCTATCCGGAATTTTGTGGTTGGTGGGCCCTCGTGCCCTTCCAAGCGTGAACCACTGCTTGTCGCCGCATCAAGCTTTGCTTTGCTCCTGTTCACGCATATTTTTGTCCTCGTGGCTGTATGGGTATCCTTTCTCTTTGCAGCCTTCTTGTGCGTCTCACATATTCTGCATAACCATTCTGCAAAGTCTCTTGCCTTGCTCACGAAGTCCACTGCTATGTATCGCGGCTGAGGTTGGCTCAAGTAAGTCCGAAGGATGGCTAGATTCCTCTGCTTCAGTATAGAGGCCTTAGTAGGAAATTGAGGGTAAGCGATGGGCCTGCTTGCAAAGCAGTACGCAGATTAAGACTTGACCATAAACGGGCCCTAGAAGATCTTCTGCCCGATATCCGACATTAAACTATTTGCGAGCCTTTCCCATCTTCTTGCCACCGGCGAATTTGCTACTAGTTTATGCAAACTATAACTTATGAAGTCCCATTATTCTCGATAGCCCCTAGCTTCTTTACTGGCGAAGTGTCCCCTTAGAGTTCGGCTGGCGGTACTGACATCTCGTACTTAGTTACATCCGAAGCTTGGAGTTCCTGAGGAGGGAGCTGTGATTGATAATACTGTGGATCAGCAGGGCTGGCACGCCTCTTCCGACGCCGATAGAGTACCCAAGTAATAATTATCAGAGCTATGAGCGCAACCGCTCCGATGGAGGCACCAATTGCAGCGGATGCGCCAGTTGATAGGCCTTTTGAGCTTGAGGATGAAGATGTATTGGTTGCGGAGGCTGAGGATGGGGATGTGCTGGTTGCGGAGGCTGAGGAAGTTTTCGTAGCTGAATTGGGATTTACACTAGAGGTAGGCGTAGCTGTTGCCGGAGGAGTCTTCGTGGAGAGGTGTTAGTGGACTACATGAGATGATATCTATATTGAGGAGATTACCCACGTCTACCGTCGAAAATGCTTGGTCATTAATTGCTCCCAGAGTTACGAACGAATACCTTTGGCCATCTTGGGGTGCTGTAATATTCGAACTCATGGCCATAAGTGCACTTGACAACACATCTAGATGCCACGCAGTCCCATTCGCGGAATTTGTGAAGAAAAATGTGCCGTCTCCCCATGGAGTTATCTGCCAAAACATCGAATCATCCGACAATGTGTGGTTGCGCATTTCCGGTACAGTGTTGCCTGCCGTGGTCCCGTTGTAAGAAACAGCAACGCCTAGATAGCCATTATGACCGGATTCCTTAGTACGTAGAACGTAGGTAGAAGAGCTAAAGGCGTAGATTTGCCACTGCTGTCCTGGAAGAGTGGTATTTATGTCCTGGAAGAGTGGTATTTATATCCTGGAAGAAGACGGCTCCTTTACCGTGATCATACAGGATGCTGCCGTCCATAGACAGGTCAGTTGAAAAAGCATTTACATTTAGCTGGTACCACTGGTTTGAGTTAAAGTTGGCCATGACAAGAGATTTTTAAAGAGAGTGTGTGTGCTGTGATAGCGGGCTGGCGAAGCATCTCAGAGAGCAGCTGAGTTTAAGAATAGTGGAAGGATCTATGGAGGGTTAGCGGAAGATTAAATTAGGCGCCCACGCATTAGGGACCTTTAGCCATCAAACTTGACGGAGTATTGACGCTATTTCGCGTGCATAGCCACGATCTAGTCCTGATTAAGGACTCGATATTGCTAAGATTAAGGCCATAGCCATACACCCCCTAATTGATACGCATACACCCCCTACACAAACAAGCTTAGATCCTTCCACTTCAAGTTAGAATATCACGTGTGTTTGACTTGTTTACATCTGCATCAGTGCGCGACGTTCGCCCTAAATCAACACTTTTCCCTATATCTGCCATGGCTCTCAACCCACCTCCGTTAAAACTGTACGATTGCGCAAACTTTGCCAATAATACCAACGAGTTCACTAAAGGGTAGGGCTATGCGGTATTACAGGTGGTATTGGCGGCAATATTTCACAGGCTTACAGCGGTCGTGGGGCCTTGCTCTTTTAGCACGACTTTACTAAGGGGTCCTTTGGTGTATTCCAGCTTTAATTTGAACTCTATAAGTTGTAGAATAGTTGAAATCAAGACTTAATTCTGGCGGTACAGTCATAGAAGTTGCATTTTAAAAGTTTGATTTTCGCGATGCAGATGCATACAAGTCAAACACACGTGATGTACTAACCTAAAGAGGAAGAATCTAAACCCGTTCAGTGGTACCCTGTAATCTCTCAGACTGAAGATCGAGGTATAAATTAATAGACAGAGTATTTATCTGACACCGAAGGAACCCTGTAGACCTGAGGCGACTAGTTGTTCAAGTTCTGCCGCAATATGCTAAAATTAACAGTTTGCTTTGAATCGAGATATCATAATCACGATACGAAGACAATATCAAGCTCCGTTCGAGCGAATGACTTAATATACATTCCTTTCCAAGCTCATCACGAGTGAAACTATCATTACCCCCACATTACTAGTAACCGTTAGGCCCTCACATCTTGTTCCTCCAACCCTATTAGAGCCTTTTTAGGCCCCATTATTGCTACTCTTGTTATTGCTACGCAGTCCAAAGTACAGGCCGAGTACCAGCCCCAAAACAATGATGATGGCAAGAACAGTGAGTAACGTCCACCATTTAAGCTTTCTAGCTCGCCTTGCACTTGCAATTCCTTTGTCCAGCTGCGTATTAGCATTCTCAGTATCATCCTTAACACGAGCCGTTTGGTTCTCCGTTTGAGTTACTGCTTCTTCCTGATAAACTACAGCTTCGTTCAATTGTTCAAAGAGTAGAGCCAGTTCTCCTAACGTCTTTTCGATCTGCACAATGTCATTGTGTCTCGCCCTGACAGCGCCCAGCACACTTGACGCTTGACCACTACGGTTGCTTTTCAGCTATTAACGAAGAACATCAGCATCGTACCAGAGTAGAGAAAAATCCGGGGGAAGGGTATACTCATACAGCTGTCTGGAAAACGCCCTCGTCACCCCAGTTCGCGTTCGCGGCCTCGTTCACTTCGGCTTCCGTCGCATCTGGATTCACGATACGGAATTGTCTTGCAATCGCATCTCGATACCGTCGTTCGTAATCTTGCTCTTCCTTCTGATAGTCTTCTAACTGCTTCTTGAATGTCCGCTTGAGGTTTGCAATTTGAGTGCCTTTGAAAGTACTATCAGGGCTTCGCGCTGCATCCTTCTCGAGGAACTTGATCTCGTCTTTGATGCCAGTGTTCTGAATTTGGGTTTGCGTCACGATGTTCTCAAGCTGTGCAGACACATTGCTATCTGGAGAAGCAAGTATACGTTGATGAATGCTCGCAATCGATGAAATGTTGGTCGTCAACTGGCTAATTCGAGATTTTGTGCCTTCAATACGTGCGAGGAAATCGGATTGACTGAGTGGAGCGCTTGGTTGGGATGGCACAGGTGCAGCGGGCGTTGAGTAATGAGAGCCTTGAGAATAGTTCGACGCTTCTTGGTGATTCAACGGTGGTGGACGATTAAGAGACTGTCCTTGCTAGATAACTCGTCAGTTATGAAATCCTTGACTTCTAACCGAGCTTATACACAACTAAGCGCTTCAATTATGTGCTTACAGGAGCGCCATATGGATTTGAAGCTCCATAGCCACCTTCTTCGTTACCCTGGCTGTAGGGATTGGAGGCGCCATGACCACTCTCGCCAGCTTGTTCGTATGGGTTACCTCCGTATTGTTGATATCCGCCGTAAGACATGACGTGCTGAAGTATGTTTTAGAAGTCGTCGTGATGCTGGATTTAGTAGTTGTGGGTCTCTCGGAGCCTGACGGATGCGACTAGGCAGTGGACCTGCGACGGAAAGGTCAAGTTAGCAATTCGGGTGCCGATATCCTTTACATTAGCAAGAGTCGCAAGGTATTCACCATTCAAACGATGTTCAGAGCTTACGCAGGAATGCCAATTGAGCTTGTATGGGTTGTAGTGCAACTCAGCAGTCGAGCACAGCCCTTTGGAAGGTCAAGAGCTAACTTGATCGCGATCGCACTTACCTCCGGTAAGTGCCGGCCAAGTCAACGAGTAGAGCCCACCTCAACGACAGATTTGCTAAGACCGTGATTTTGAAGCCGTAGAGCTCTATCCAAAAGCCAAATATTTAGAATCTTGTGGTGTAGTGCTGGTTTCTTAATGGAGTCTCTATATACAATAGATTAAGGCTCTGACAGCCTTGTGGCTTCCTGAAGAAGCTGCTTTGCAGTTGCCCGTTCCCTCCTCAGTAATGCACGCGCAGCTTTCAGAGTCTCCTCCTGCTCACGCTTTTGTACAATTGATCGTGCATTTGCCGCGTATATAACTCCTCCCTTTTATACAATCTTTCTGTTACCTTTTTAGCGTTGCCGATGAGCTTTAGCAACTGCTTATGTATTTACAAGCTTGCGTTTGGCTTATCGGTTCCTCAGGTTATCGATAATGACCAGCCAATTAGATTAGCTAAGTTCGGCGCCCGTACTCTGATATACAAGGCTGGTGATATTCATAATATACTATATAAAATTGTTATATAAGATTAATTTTTGGAGTTACTTCACTCAATATAAGGCCTCTATCAGCCGTCCTTCCTGCAGAACGGTATTTTACATATAGGTGTAATTGATAATTAAATTCTATATAGATATACGGGTTGTTTTGAAAACGGTGTTCCCGCACAGACCGCTTGCTCTGAGGACCCTGACGTTGCAAGGAATAGTTATGCATGCATATCTGCCGAACTACCTCTTGCAAAATTTTATAAAGATATTCATGGCCTCCTTATTATCTTTATATACCTGCCAAGCTAGCGGAAACCTTTCTTTTAAACTGTACGCAAAGATCTTTGTATATATGGTATCCCATGCGCGATCAAGGCGCAATAAAATATGGCCTATGCGTGAACACCAAAACATGAGCAAATATCTCCACCATAGAAACTATATAGCTTCCTACCTTAATTATATCGCTACAATGGGTCGCAAACGTGCTTTTGGCAATGCGGTTCTTGTACGACCCCCCGGTCGCGTCGCTACAATAGGGGGGAAGGGTATACGTAAGGCGCCGGCGGGGGGGCGTAGGCAAGAGCCTGTTTGGATCTTCTCTAAGCAACCAAGCTATACGGCTTGCGTCGCTGCGCGTGGAGGCTCTATAATAGAGAAGAAGGCATGCTGGAAGCCTCTTATAGAGCTTTCAGTGAATATAACGCAAAAATTTAACGATAGTAAGTAGTGGGCGAGGCTCGTTAGTTATTGCGCCTATCGTGACCGCGCATGGGATAGATGGTAAGTCATAAGGTAGTAGAGGAGGGAAGTAGTGGGACGCGCCTCGCGCATAGAATCAAGGATGATTTAGGGTTGTAAGGAATAAGGCCTGCTTACTAGAAGGCTGACCTAATTATACTCATTTTAAACATTTGGCAATGAATTAATTTAATCGCGTGGAGGGATTTGACTTTATGTTTTCTTAATGTATCTTGTGAAACTTGGCTATGACTATACTAGCAAAGTTTGGGGACCGTATCGGGGTTCTTGGGGCGAGATTTGGCAAATGTTGAACCTGTTCGGAGTCTGGCAGTTATTGGTAATTATTGGAAATTTGCATACCTGGCCGTCCAAGTCGTTCACGCAAAACTACCGATAATAGCATAACATAAGCCAAGTGTAGAGCTAGATATTTGACTATGCTAAGAATGATGTCGTTAAAAAGGTATTGATTTCGCATTGAACACAATATAGGGTGGTCCAGGAATAACTAGAGGTTAGAATAATGATCAATTTTATGAAAGTTCCGATTTGAAGACAATGACATGCTACCTAAACTGTTTTGTCCGCCTTTAAACTCCAGCGCTCGTAGATAAATGGGTCCGGAGATAGGTATGCTAGAATTTGAGGCCACCAGAAGGGAAGAGAAATATAAGCTACCTCTATGCTCGTGCAAATACGAGCTGGTAATTGAAATTTCTCAGCTGTAATGTGATCATACCTGGGCAAAGGGTTTCTGCCAGAATATGGCCGGTACGTCCTTTCATAGGTAGTTGAGGACAGAAATATGAAAATGATGTAAAGGTGACAAAGGTGCCCAATTGGTGGTGGTCTTAAGGGATATTCAGAACTGTAGGATTCGAGGTCATGAAATAGGGCCCTGTCTTTTAGCAGGAGGAAGAGAAGATTCAAGGACAAGGAAGGGCAACCGCCGCTTTCTATAAATCGGTTTTCGAAGCGGTGAAGTCCCAAAGCATTTTTACGAGACTGTCAGGAAGTGTGTAAAGATCGACGTGGAATTCACCATCTGAGTAATATGTTAATCTTCTGATTGTGCCAGGGTTCTTTTTATTTTGGCTTCGGTTGAGCAACTCACTTTCCACATCATTTTTTGTGTACGTGTCATTCGTTTTATTGTCGTGAACCATCTGAACGACTTGGAGGAGATCATCCTCGCCAAGCCTCTGCAGACCGTCCGCGAGCTTCTCCATATCAACCTAGTTCCACGGGAAAAGCGTCAGCAACGCTAAAACAGTTGGGCGGGTGTAGCCTAGGCTTACATTCTTGTCTCTCCGGTTCTTCTTCCTTGATGGATCATCGCGCTTTCCCCGGACACCATTTTCATCTCCTGCAGGTCCTGATTCTCTCAACGCAGCGAGAAGATCTGGCTTGGGGTTCCTGAAAGTCTGTGTTAGGTGTCAGCGTATCCATTAAAACGCGCCTTGTCTAGCATTAACTTACGACCGTGTGTTTTGCGTCATAGCGCTCGCTCTGGAAGTTTAGATCGTGCTCGAGAGTGTGGTCACCTCCCTTGTGCACTGCGCTAAGAACAATCTGCATATCGAATTCTCCCCATCCTTTTTCTTCGATCCGGAATGGCGGCTTTTTGAAGGCTGGCCACAAGCTGCATTAGTTGTGGCTGAAGGGTTCGTGGATAGAGATAGCATCATACTCTGTTTCGGTCTCTCGAAAGAGGGATGGAGATTGTATACAGCCTTCTCGAAAACATTGGCTGGCACTTCTTGCCCATGCTCATCAAGCAGGCATATCTCGATACTCCATGAGCGCATTGGAAAGCCTTCCATTGGCGACGGCTCATCACTATTTCGGAAGAGTCAGCGACAAGTTCGCAGGAAAACAAAAACATAGCTGATTGCAAGCTGGCACTTAACGTACATGGCCCTCTGGCGGGTAATGATTTTGACCTGGCGTTTGACCTGGACCAGTTGAATCAATATTTATCGCACGCTATGACAGCCGGGTAGCTCACGTCAGGCATTTTGAGGACCTCTTGTCACCGCAATTGTGAAAATGGTGTATGGTAGAGGAAGCGCGGAAGGCTAGACTCGTGACCACGGCAATGGGCAAGGTGATGCAATGAGGTTGCTCTAAGGTTGATGCTTGGATGCGTAAGAAAGATGGCGGGCCTGGCGGGGTGAGCTAGCCGAGCGGAACGAAGCGACGAACTGCCTGGCGGCCAGGCGGCTTTCGACTATCCGGCGCCATTCGCATGCACGGGCTGTGGGGCTTATTACATGATTTGCGGGTACAAATAGTTAAAAGTAGTCGCTCCTAAGAGAGAACGGCAATGCGAGACAGTGAGTTGAAGCACAGGAGAAACAGTATACAAGGTTTCAAATATGATTCTACGGGCGCAAGACGTTCCAAGTAGCCGTTCAACACGTGGATTGCTACTGCTAAGCAATTGTTTAAATTTGGCCTCAAGTAACGACTCGAGAAAAATGTGAGATGATGGGTTCGACTGGGAGCATGTCCTAACATGCCTACTTCGCGAATGGTTTTGGAAGTGGAATACTCGCATGTTAAGGGCGTAAAGA
>Ga0307507_10003704_pt1 | contig 28861 bp, 12 predicted proteins | sample 7_EM_MG_FD_207223 | JGI IMG/M metagenome (GOLD analysis project Ga0307507, IMG submission 207223) | Populus trichocarpa ectomycorrhiza microbial communities from riparian zone in the Pacific Northwest, United States - 7_EM | ecosystem: Host-associated > Plants > Roots > Unclassified | place... | reverse complement strand
TTCGATTATGTACCGGGAGGTATATATATTTATTTAAAACACTTTATATCCCTTTAACGCTAATTTATAGCTACATTTAGGCTGGAGCTAAAGCACTTAAAGGGGAGGAGGAATATATAGACGGCAAACTCTTCAAGGAAGTGGATAATGCTAGAAAGATAATAGGGAGAGGCGAGTTAATTTAGATCTATAATCCTAAAGAAGATATAAGCTCCCCGCCGTACTGGGAATACAAAGACGACTCTAAAGATAGGGAAAAGGTCGTTCCTGCTAGATATAAAGTTCGCGTAATAGGAGCTACTATAAAGTTTATACCTATCTTAAGTTAAATTTCTCGACTAGTTCTATTCCCTTCTCACCGCCAACTATTAAAGTAATGGACATATCTTGGCTCCGGTCCTTAGGCGCCAATATATTTATATAGTCTGTTATTAATCTTCCTCCTAGGTTACATTCCTATTTCCATTAATAGCTACTCTAGATTGTATTAGATATAAGGTTACCTAAGAGTAATATTTAACTAATTAGTGCTTCTAAATATCTATATTCGATTTCTATAGTAAATATTCTTAGTAATACCTTATGTATAATGAAAAATTATTGCTTACGCCTTCCTGTGAGTATTGCGCCTGTATCTGGGCTATAGGCTTGAATATTGACCATTAGTTTTTTTCTATAACATAGTGGTGAGGCTTAATATACCTAGCGCTGACTACTTAGCCTGTTAAGTGTCTTCTTTAATACGTCTTTGTTTTCTTGGTTACATTAAAATAGCTTCTGGGCTTAATTAACTATTAAAAGCTAGCAAATGATTAACTTCTTACTAATGCTCACTATAAATCCACCTAACCTTTAAGAAATGTATGGTATTCTTAAGATTGTGCGAATAATTTTTCAACTTAAAAGATGTGTAGGATCTCTCCTATCTTTAGAGGCTATACCTTTACTTTATTAGGCTCTACCTCCTCAATAAGGTGGTTGAAAATATGATTCTATATACAGCCTGCTGTCTAAATAGAAGGTGCAAAGGCTACTACCTAAGAAATTAATCTGTTAGGATTTAACTCCTAAATAAGCTTATATCTTATGCATATCTACTTATTCCTTAAGGTAATCCATCTAGGATTAAGGGTAGAGTCTTTTGGGCCTTTAAATATTAACGCGATATTTTTCCTAAACGCCATTATACTCCTAAGTTGTTTGTTTTCAATTATGCTTTTTCTAGTTGCCTTGGCTTATAACAGGAATTTCCCACTTTCCTTGCGAATTTGCTCTACACGTCCTTCCTTTAGGCATTTAATTCGTTTTGTAACTTTTACTACAGCCTCTTAAAGCCTACTGTTTAAGGCTTTAAGACTGCAGTACTATTCCTTAAATTGGCAGGCTTTAATGTTACAGATGCTTTCCGCTATTAACTTAGCTTTTTAGATAAGAGATTCTAGACGAGATATAATAGTAGATATTGTTAATAATATAATAGGCCTAAAAACTTCAAGGGGTTGAGAATTCTAAAAGGTGCTTATGATCTTTATAAGATAGATTAAGGGCTTAAGGGCTTAAGGGCTTGCGTGGTTTAAGAGTGCAGGCCAACTTAGTGCCAAGCCCAGGATATGCAAGGCTGATTTATTAGGTGGCAACTTTAAAAACTTGCAACTGGGGTTATATAGCCACTTTTGCAAGATCTGCACCCTTCTAGAGCGCCTACTGAAGGAATTCTTCTGCACTACCCTTGCCTTCTATTAATTAGAGACGTCTATCTAGCTCCTACGCATTAACTAAGACTGGTACTAAAATCCCGCTATATACAGCCTTACTCTATTTCCGCAGCTATAGTAGGAGCGTACCTTAAGCCTATTACTAGGCTTAGTCTCCACCACGCTATAAGGATATTAGTATTATTTAGCGTTTACTCTAATGCTTACCACTAGGATTTTGCATCCAAACCATTAATAATATCTTGATAGGCAGCCCCCCTCCCTATAACTATACCAAGTGGAGCCTTTTACCGCGTTAGAACGATGCCAATATATATCTGGCGTCTCCTAGGATCAATAAGGGAAGGCCATATGGCTAAAGGGGTACAGTGAATATTCATAGTATAGCTACATCGCTAGGTATAAAAGAAGGCAGGTCTTTTAAAGAAACGATACCATCTACACTTAGCTCCTTACTCTAACTTCACACTTTAGATTAGTATTACGTTACTAAAGCTTTATAGAGCAATAATGCTAGTCGCATCTAAGCCCGTTACGCCAGCGCCTTTACTGCCTTGTGATGGCACGAACATACCCCCTGGTAGCCTAAGCCAAATATATCTATATTATAAGCAACCAGCGCAGCTTCTTCTCTCTTAAATACTTATAACTGTGTTAAAGATACTCTAGGCGGTCTAACCTCCTCTACCTCCTCTACCTCCTCCTATAAGTTTAGGGGTTAAAGAGATACCTAAAGCCAGAGGTTCTAAGATTAAAGTTAAGGTGTTAAATGAGATATATGCTCACGAAATCCCTAAAACATACTTGGAAATACGCTAATATAGCGTCTACTATAGCTAGGATAAACAAAGCTGCTAGTATAAGACTATAGAGACTTCGCCGGATACGTTAAGTGAGTGTAATATATATAATTAGTATATTTATATTCTCTAGAAGAAATTTAGTCTATCTCTTAGGTGCCTTTAAATATATTAACTTAGATACTAACTTTTAAGCTAGAAAAGGACAAGAAAGACTATAGTACATATTTAGATATAAATTTAGGAGAAGTGAGAGACGCCTTATAGGTAGTACTAAACGGCGTATAAGCCATCTCCCTTTGGGAAGACAAGCCTATAGTAAGTGGGCCTTTTTAGAGATATAGTTTATTCTAGTTTAACTTCTAGATTCCTATAAACCTTATCTTTAATTTCCTACACTAGTTAAAAATATACTAGGAGAGTCTTTCTCCTAACTTAATTAGCGCTAAGCACCTTTAGAGGTTGCTAAGATTTCTTAAAGACTATTTTGCGCCTATAACTAATAGTCTCCTGCCGCTTCTAGACCATAGCGAAATTAATTTTAATTTTCTTTAGGCCTTATTTAAACCAAATATATACGTCCTTATAATTTGCGAAGGCTCGGATTAACCAAGATGCCTTATATATAATTTAGGCAACTTTAAAACCTTACTTTTTAGTAAAAAGAGCTTCGAACTTAACTGTTACTATTTTGGTTATAATAGAAAGGCGTTTAGTAAGGTAAAAACCACCCTCTCTATTTTAGAATTCCGTTTAACTATAAAAATTATGTCTCTTAAGGTATTTCCGCTGGAGTGTTATAAGAGACAAGCCAAGATAAAGTAGGATCTTATTAGTAATGGCCGGAAGTTTATATCTTTAAGAGATATTAACCACTATGAATATAAAGGGATCGCGTTTTTCTGGACTAAAGATAGCCCATTAAGGTTTTCTACAAGCGGCCGTATTATGGTGGATGTAATAGCATTTTATTATTAAAATCCTAACTATAGTAAGCAGCTAATTGCTATAGATGTATATAGAATAAATATAATTGATTAAGGGACCAATTAGCAAGGCAATATAAAGAATTAGGGTTTAGTTCCTAAGGAAATAGGAGATAATAAGTACCTAATCTATCTACTAACAGCCCTAGCCTTTAGTTTAGTAGACAAAAAATAGGGTTAGGCTTTCTATACTCTTTTTCTAGAGCTAGCAAATTATATATACTAATATAAGTACTAATAGGTGAATTTGCCGTCGCTAATATTAAGGATATTAAATGGAATGCCTTAGCATTCAAGTCACTTGTAATTAAGGAGGATAAGAAAATAGTGCTTTAAAGACTTGTAGAGAGCTACCAGTCTGGGTCTAAGAAATTAAAGTTTGATGATATAATTAAAGGGAAGGGGAAAGGCCTAGTTTTTTTACTACAGTAAGTTTTCTGGCAAGGCATTAGCTATTTTAAAGGCTAACTATTTTAGTGGCCTACCTAGGGTAGGAAAGATGTTAATAGCTAAAGCACTTGCTAAATCTTAGAGGAGACCCCTCTATATAGTTTATTCCCCTTTATAAGTGTATTTATATACTAGTCTGACTATAAAAAGGCTTATATAGGAGACCTTAATATAGATCTAGCCTATTTAGAATAAAATCTAGCTCTAATAGTTAAGAACGTTTACTACTAGAGTGCTGTCCTTTTTTTAGATAAGGCCGATGTCTTTCTTATAGAAAGAACTTTAAATAATATCTGATATAATAGCCTAGTATCCGTCTTCCTATAACAAATAGAGTATTTTTAAGGTATTATGTTTCTTACAACAAACAGGATTACCGTATTTAATATAGCTATACAGAGCAGAATACACCTTACACTTAGATATAACAAGCTAAAGAGACTAGTAAAAGAGTAGGTGTGGAAGACCTTCCTAAAGCAAGCTAATACTACTGCCAATATCTCTAAAAAAGATATGGAGCGGCTTTTAGGCTATTAATTAAACAGAAGATAGGTAAGGCAATGTTTAAGTAAGAGTTTTAAGGCTAGTGCTAACGTACTGTGTTAGATTAAGAATACCATATAGATTAGTTACGGCTTGGCTAAAAGTAAGGGAGAGAAACTTATATATAAGTATTTAAGAATAGCTCTTATGTTAAACTAAAATTTTAAGAGTGACTTTAAAGGCGCTAAATTAGTTAAGAATTTGAACTTATATACGTAGATTTGCTTATATATATAGTATTGGCAAATACGTTTTGTAGATCTTATAGCTAGTGGTATTAGTATTTATTGCTTTCTTGAAATTATAATTGCGGACGGCTTCTATTCCCGTAAGGATATAAGCCTATATACTTATTTACTCCTGTGATAACAAGGCCCATATAGTAGGCTGTAGCGCGGGCGAATCGCTTATGGATCTAGGAATAGGAGAACGAAAGCTATAGGGTATTGGTTCCCGTAGGGGAGTGGAAGATATAAGCGTTAGTTCCCATAAGGAATTAAAAGCTACAAGGCGACGAAGAAAGCGGGTATTAATCCCCGCAGAGAACCGTAAGCTGTAGGAGATTAGTTTCTGTAGGGGAGTAGAAGAAATCGCCATTAGTTCCTATAGGGGAGTAAAAGCCGTATAGGAGTAGGAGCTATAGGGTATGGTTCTTACAAGGCAGTAGAAGATACGGTTACTATATATAGGAACGGAATTTATAGGGGATTTGTTCTATAGGGGAGTGGAAGACGTGGCTAATAGTATCTGTAGATCTAGGAACAGGAGAACGGAAGCCGCAGGGCATTGGTTCCCGTACAGAAGAGGAAAACGTGGCTGTGGGCTCCTGTAGGGGAGCAAAAGCTGTGCCTAAAGGAACGTCAGTTCCGAAAGGAGTTTAGTACCGCCTAAGAAAAAATTGGGTTGGGCTTGTCTTGCCCTCTTATTGGCCAAATCTTTTACCCTCTTATTGGTCAAATCTTTAAGCCCTCTTATTAGTCAAATTTTCTCACCTTTTTATCTGTCAAATCTTTAAGCCCTCCTATTGGTTAAATCTTTGAGCCCTTTTATCTATCAAATCTTTAAGCCCTCTTATTTGTCAAATCTTTAAGCCCTCTTATTTATTAAATATTTGAGCCCCCCTACTTGTTAGATCTTTGAGCCCTCTTATTTATTAAATCTTTAAGCCCTCTTATTTGTTAGATCTTTAAGCCCTTTTATTTGTCAAATCTTTGAGCCCTCTTATTAGTTAGCTTTTTACCTCTTTAGGCTAATTAACGTATTCTCTTTGGAATTTCTTCGCGCCGCCAGTGTAGTCGGTTAGGAGGTGTAAGTAGGAGAGGGGATCCTTAAGTGTATTCGCTTATTGAGATCGGCTTGTTATTTGCTTGGGTGTAAACGTCCTATCTCCTTTGTAAAGTGGATCGTAGCTTTGACCGCGCTAATGTCTGGGAAACGCCACAAAACAAGGGCGTAGGCGTTACGGGTTGGCTACCCTCCCTACTAGCTCCCGCGAGCTCTTAGTAAAGTGCTGTCTTAGTGTCCGCTAGCAGACTAAGTTTGCCATAAGCTTATTAAATACTATACATTTATAACCCTCCTACTTGCCTTCTGTTATGCACGTTATAATACCTAACTAGCTGTATAATATAGCCCTACTTGGCATGCTATTAGTTTCCGTTGTACCTAGCCCAGCACGTTAACGCCCAAATATGTCAAGGCGCCAGCTTTGGTTTGCACAGCCTACCTACTTAAAGAGCTCTGCTAAATGCTATTTGCTCTTAACACCCTCCTATAAATATAACTACTCTCTTCTTTCTATAGAAGTATTTTACCTCGTGTTTTAAGAAGCGTTCCTCTTCCTTATATATAACTATATAAAGGACTCTCTTAGGGTTAAAAAGGGTATAAGCCTATCTTTTCCCACCTGCTAAAGATGCCTTTATGTTACGGACAGCTTAAGTACGATGTTACGACTACTAGGAGAGGAGTCGGAAGCAGCTAGTTGGTTAATTGAGGCACGGTCTAGGATGGAGCCGATAGAACTATGTGACGAGGAATGGTAACCGAGGTTATATGACGTTGTACGCAGTATACGCGGTATACGAGTTGTACGCTTACGTATAATACGTATAACACGTACATTACGTACAAGGAGGATTTCTTAGGAGTACGGTTGTGTATTTAAAGGACTATAGTCCCTACCTAGATAGTTCTTCTCTTTGTAGTAAATCTTAGAATATAATTAGAGTTAATCTGTTAGGCAACCACTCCACTAGTTGTGTTACCTTGTTGACTTTTCTTTATTTATATACCTAGCCCATTGGCAGAACCCACCGTAGTATTTCCTACAAGGTTTCGTTATACTTTAGGCCTAAAGGCTTACTTCTAGGCTCGCTAGAATATATGGAAGAAGTCCTCTTTAATAAATCCTTTTAAAGATAAGAATAGATTAAGAATGTAGATATTTAAGGGAACTTATCCCAATCTCTCTATTAAGATATATTAGTAGTGTGGTACTATAAGCCACTCTTAAGCACAGCCTCTACGGAAAATATGGCTTTAGAATATAACCAATCTTAATTTAGATATATTAATTACTAAAGAGAATAATATACACGCCAAGCTCTTAACTAAATAGAGACTTGCTTTATCTACCCTACTCCTACCACTTCCAGTCTACGGAGAGGCCGTAACATTTCTTTAATACTACCCCTAATTTCACTTACAATAGTATCTTTTAGACAATTTCTAGGGAGTGCAATAAATAATATGGCCTAACAAAATACCGCACAGAACCAGTAGCTTTGCTACTAACTAAACGGCGCTTTTTAAAGACCCTAGCAATATACTACTTAACCTTATATATACCCCCAGCAGTAAGTCTTTCTACTACCTACTATACTACTAGTATCTACTTGGGATATTTTAATCGCACCGTCAAACTAGCTAACCCCACTCTTTACCCGCCTCCTTAACGCAATCTTTATCTACTTTACTAGTACCCCTCCTACTAGTCCCTCTGGCTTCGACCCTATTAAATACGCCTCTGCCTTTATAGCTCTTATGTACTCTGACGCCGATAATAAAGTCCGCCACTACTTTATCTTCGCCTTATAGAACCGATTCCCCTTACCCGAAAACTTTGTCTATGACGTTATGCCCATTTACTACCGCACTAACTATATCTAGTACACAATGCAAGGAATCCTCCTAGTGCTTACAAGAGACGGGTTCCACACTACTATGCTATGGGACACACTGGGGGATCCAGACATACAGTGTAGACGGTTTAATGCGTTCCTTGCGGCACATGGGACCCGCTTATTGGATCCCTTGACAGGCCAGCCATTTCCATTATTGGTCATTCCTAGGGCTGCGTTTCCGGCTGGCATGGATTAGGTAACATGGGAAAGGCAGGAGCAGATGAATCGGGCGTTTAATGAGGAATTGGGCGAGTATCTGGCGGAGTTGAGAAGGGTGGGCCAGTGGACGCATGATGTGACTATGGCTGGGATGTCGAGTGGGGTGCCTGCTGTATTTCGAAGATATCTTAAGCCTTCGGTGTTTCCTTGTCGATACAGCTTCTGTATTAAGCAGTGCTGTAACTGGTCTGGTTCGCTTATTGGTTGGTTGGTTGGAAAGGCTTCAAAATCGCAACCGGTTCGGAGCTTTGATTGGCTTCCAGCTGGTTGGTTTTGAAGCTCTCTGATTAACCGGTTAACCAGCTAAACCAGTAGAGTTAGTATAGGCCTTTAGTGGTAATGATTTGGGTAAGAGCGCACGCCATATAGGGGAGCCGAAGCCACTAAAGTCAAGATCTACCACCTCATTTCCGAATACTATTTTGAGAGTCAAGCTTGGTGTTGTGCGTCGCCCATTTCTACGCGTCCTATTCTACGCGTCGCATCCTTTTCTACGCGTCGCATCCTTCTTATATCGCCTTCCTGCCTTATCCTCATTGCCCTCATTTCTACCTATCGCCAATTCGATGGAGGGCTTTCGATTGTTGCGTAGAGGAAGAGGCAGCCTAGCAAGTAGTAGTCGTTCTATGGGCAAGGCTCCTACCGCCTCTTAAAAGCGCGCCAGCCAGGGCTCTGGTAGTCAACGAATAAAGCGCCGAAAGACAAAGCCTAATGAAGCTCCGGCAGAGCCTCTTACCTATTACAAAGTTAAGTCTAACTTAGATCCTAAGCCTCCACCAAAGCAGGCTTCTACGCAAACTAGAATTAAGATCTATGGCCAGTGGTACAGGCATAGCAATGAGGTTGCACAGAAGGCGAAGGCCCGTACAAAGTTGTCGCATATATGGGATGAAGGAAAAGAATATACAATCATTTATAAGGCTATAGGCGTTTAATATTACTACTGCTGCTACTGCCTGGATCAGAAGAAGGATCTGAAGTATAAGCCTCTTAATAAGTTGCTCTGCGCTCTTGTATAAATACCAACTGATTTAGAAACAGCGCTTAATAGTAATTTAACAGTGTTAGGCCACTAAAGACGGGCTTATCGACTCAATAAGAAGGGTAAAGCGATCTTAGCTATAGGCCTAATTCACCGCTTCGTATCGCAGCAGGATTATATTTGGAAGGCCTAGTATAAAGCTTTTAAGCTTCTACTAATTTGGTGGCTTGTATACTGCTATATCACATTTTACTAAATCAAGAACGTTTACTTCGTTGAAATAATTCAGTATCTAAATAAGGGCCTTGCAAGATTACTCCCTTCGCAAAATACGGTACGTAAGTAGGTAATAAGAGAGTTTAAGAAGTAGAAGAGGTTGCTATAAGAAGACTTATAAGAAGCTCGTTTAAATATACACCTGTTTTTTAACTTGTGGACGTTACTAAATTACTTCGCCATTATCGCGATAGTTGCCTATTATATTAATTGCGACGGAGCTTGCTAGACAAAGCTTCTTACCTTACAGCAGCTTGAGGGAGAGTATAGCGGCGTTAATATAGCCTAGGTAGTTCTTAATATAGTTAATAAGTATAGAATTGGAAGTTAAATTGGGTACTTTATACTGGATAATATATTAAGTAATAACATAGCTGTCAACTTAATTCTAAAAACTCTCTACCCCTAAATAATAGAGAGGCAGCGGAAATGTTATCGCCTTTAATATCTTAGCTATATAGTTAACCTAGCTGCCCAGGCTTTCCTTTTAGGCAAGACTATGGATACTACTTTAAAGGAGCTTGAGTTGGTATATAGTTAGCGAGACTTTAATGCTATCGCAATAATCTAGAGGAAGTAGGGAGCGCTCGGTTAACTATATAATATTATAAGGTATATTAGGATATCGCCGCAGCGTCATAGGGAGTTTTAAAAGATTGTAGTTAGTGGAGAGTGGGCAGAATTTGATTAACTTTAGGTAAGTTCTAAAATCAAGAGCCAAATCTAGTATTGATTTTCGCAATTTTGCACTTACTGTCTCTATAACATAGCAAGATAGGGGTATAATTAGTTCTAGCACCGGATTTTATATTACTCCAGGCTATAATCGCAATCCTTAAGCTACAGTCGCAATATTCGCAATATTTGCAATATTTAAAATATTCTAATATTTTATTCTACTAGTTGATCTAAAGTAATTCAACTCAGTGGAACTTATATTTTAGCTCTATTATACGTGCTATTAATTGCAAATAATGTATCTAGGCCTTCTACAGTAACCATATGCTAAAACGCGGCAAAGGTATAGAAAATAACACCCTTATAACCCACTATTGGTTTCTACTTAAGAAGCTCTCCTCTGTTCTACAGCCCTTCTATAAGGCAACTATGTGTGGCTAGGGCCATAAGCACATACTTTCCCGCTAGTTTACTACAATGGATTGGCTTCTTAGGTGTTTATTTAATATAAAGGAAGATTTTAAAGAACTACAAGAACTATACGGTAGTAGTAAGGAATACGCCTACTTAGAAGCCTTAGCTTATTCCTTATAGGAGAAGTATAAACGATACTACAAATACGTAGACGACAGCGCCGCTTACTACGCCGCATAAGTTCTTCTTCCAGATAAGAAATGGGCCTGGTTCCAGTAAGAATTTAAGAAGGATAAAGAGAAGAAGAACTGGCTACGTGGTAGCCCTAAGGATCCTAAGGATTTTGGTATATAAGGCCTTATAGAGGACCTCTGGCTAGAAGAATATAAAGGTAAATATATAGCCGTGGCTGCCCAAGAGCCATCTACTACTGAGTTTACACCGGGCGAAACTTTCGGTGGGCTATACTCATATAAGCAGATTAAGGCTATGCCTACTATAAGAGTTAACGCCTACCAAGCCTATATTCGAGTTGAGCTTAAGTCTACTCTAGATCCTCTAGCTTATTAGAATTCGTAATATTTCTCACAGCCAGAGCTCGCCCGATTTGCCCTTAATATACTAGCTATACCACTTATAAGCGCTAAGTGCGAGAGAGTATTTAGCTCTACAAAACACCTAGTTACTAACTCTCGCAATTGCCTTAAAGCTGATATTATTAAAGCAAATAAGTGCTTAAAATCTTGGTACGGGCGCCCGAAGCCGAAGGCCTTTGAGCAAGGCGTTGATCCTGACGTTGATAATTTGTATAAGGAAGAGCTTACTGCTAAAGCTGCCGCCAAAGCTGCCGCCAAAAGGGATTCCAATGCGCGGAGTAATGTAGATTAGGAAGCTAGTAAAGGAGGTAAGCAAGAAGGGCAGGGCGATAAGGGCGATAAGGGCGATGAGGACGATAAGGACGATGGGGACGATGAGAGCCAGGAGGAAGATGAGGGTAATGAAGACACTGTCAAATATATCGTTGTCGACGATTGATTGTAACTCAACACCATGCCAAGCCTTACAATATATCAAATATTATCTGGTTGAACCGGTTGAACCGGTTCGCGAACCGGTTCGGAGCTTCAAGTGGGCTATTGGTTGGTTACAGAGCTCAAATTTGTAACCAACCAGACCAATTACAGCACTGGTATTAAGTCGACGTGGGGTTTCGCGACTGCGGAAGAAAGAGAAAACCATGAATTGTTAGTTTACGGGTGGTTATTTCCACGCATTGGCGAATCTTCCGAGCCTGTTATATGTATCTCCGAACTTTTATACGAAGAATCTGCTTCACCATCTGAGATTTTCTCCTTGCAGACTGTTCCCTCAACTGCTATTACTGGAAATAGTCTGCTAACTCATGCAGAGATGGAGAGGGCGCTTGATGAACTAGTTAGCATCTTTTTGGATAACCCGGAGCTGGGAAGGTTATGCAGAGCGGCGATGGCCAACAAGCGCATCGGCCCTGACCGATTCGCCCAAAACTTTAAGGGGTCGCTTAAGGCTTTCTCGTTAGACCTAAAGGAGGAAATCCGGGAATCTATTAATCTCGAATTGACTAATCTTATTTCATCGAAAGCTAGTTTCTTGGCCAGCAGAATTTGCCGGGTTCTCGAGGTGTAGACCGAGAAAACGAACAAAGTAAACGTTGAAGAGGAAGATCCTGTTTCTGGTCGTATTGGACCAAAAGACCTCCTAATTATAGAGAATACGGATATGAGCTCTGATGACGAGGAGTTAGAGGGAACGAATATTGAGAGGCTTGCTGCGCTAGTGGCCTAGGGTCGAAGCTTTATCAAAGAGAGCAATGCCTTTAAAAAGCTGCGTAAGGATTTCCGCGATTTTGCTTTGCCTCCGTCCCGGCAAGCTCTTCAGCCCGAACCAACGATTGCAAGTGTGGCTCGGCCCGAAGTTTCCTCTGATCCACTGCCTACCCCCTTGACTATAGTACAGAAAATTTACCGAAACGTTCTGGCAGTTATTTCTCGTATCGGGTTAAGGGAGTATAGTATTCCACCAGGTTATCGGCGGATTAGGTGGAAAAATGTGAGCATTTTTATCGCAATTTCTCTTGAGTGTTTTAACGGTTCTACTTTGCTAATTTCTTGCAGAGGCATGGCAAGAAGCTCTATGATGACTATATAGAGTATAAGCCTGGTGCACTACAAGCTCTGCAAAATTATCTAAATATATGCGCTTATCGATCTAATATTACTCCCGAAAGCGGCCAATGCCGCACGTCCGCCGGTTCTGTTATTTCCCGTACTTCCAACAACGGCTTAACAGATGCAAGCAACTCTGATTCTGGTGATATTACTGACCAGGCTCGTGAGATTCCTATTGGAAGTATTAGACGCAATTATGTTTAAAAAGATATCGAAGTTGGGGAAATTTTAGCTCGTACTCTTCATCTTCTATCTTGCATGGAAAAGGGGAGGCATATGGTTAATCTCTATTAAGAACTCATCACATATATTATAGATAACCGACAGCTTTTCCATGCACTGCGATATAGCTATTATGAGCATAGAGGGAAGCTAAGACCTTATTGGTCTCTGAGAACAGTTCATAGTATTTACTTTATAAAGGTATGCAAATATTACAGTGCTAAGGAAAGTTTATAACAGAGCTATGCTAATGTTTTAAGATGTAGTTTGCGTATGGGGGCTGTTGGTACATTGATGTGCGATGCTATAATAACATTTGCGAACCGGGGAAGCCTTACGACTGTATTCCTCCACCTTACCTTGTCTTCCCTAGAGGAAGGGAATACGAGTGTCACTATTAGTTACACAAGGTGATATCACGTAGCTACGGTTTGTAGATAGTATGATAATGGTTGATTGATTCTTAATAGGAAATGAGAAAAGGGGTGAGGAACTTAAGGTTCCTTACCATGCTAGGGCCACGTTAACACGTGATGGCAATATACCTCGCATAATGGCAACTTGCCTTATTCCCAACACTAGCAACTCTTCTTTTTTTTTTTTTTTTTGGTTGCCATCTATATATATACAAACAGACAGAATGCGATAATACTAAACAGTGTACAACAATACTAAACAATATGCGACAATATGCGACAGTTGGCAGAATTTAGCAGATAACGTAAAGATGGGTAGGCCGCCAAGGCGCTAGTAGTAAGCGAGCTAATAGCGATTTTCTATCCCGGGGATGGAAAATCCTAATTGGCTAGTTTAAGTTAGGGTCTATAAAATATTATACTCCTACTCCCTTTTAACCTAACCTTTAACTTATATATATAGAGTGTTTGTGTTAACAAACGTTTCTAGAGCCTTATTTAGGTTTGCCTTTATTATTGCGTCTACTGGGTTATCTTAACCGTTAATCCATCAAATCTTAAAGAGTTTTCGCCGTTCGTAGGATTGACGAAGTGCTATAATATTAATTATAAGGCGCTTCTCCTTTATAGTACTAAGCTTAACCAAGCACTTATAGAGGGAGTATAAATTGGTGTATATGATTATAGGGATAATAGGAAGTTTAAGTTAATCTATAATTATCTTTAGGGTAGTTCCAATTGCAATTGCTATGTTAACTCCGCCAACCATTCCATATATCTCTAACGCTAGAACGCTTTAAGTAACGCGCTTACTCTTAGTTAAGCTCCAATAGATAAGATTGCCATAGATTATAAAGTCATTCTCTTTAGTAAACTTATTCGCGATAATGATCTTATATCCTAGCTAGGAGCTAAAATCTTTGTTATTTACAAATGATCTATTAACAAATACAAAGAGCTTGGCGGTAGGAAGATTAATAGGCACGTAGTATAGGCCCCAGTCAAGATGGTTCATTTGCCAGAAAAGGCGTTTATTTAGGGCAAGAACGTCGTCCTTAGTTAGTTCCTAGTGTTAGGCGGCAACAGAGAGATTAAATAAAGCCTTAGGTTAACAGATAGAAGTAATATAAGCTCTACAAGCGCGTTACTCCACGTATCCTTGCTTTAGAGAATTAGTGTTAATAACGTTAATCTTCTTACCTTAACCCTTCTGGCGCAGAGCAATAGAATCCTCGTTTAGAAAGAGGATGCATCTATTAAAGAGTAATAGTATTATTAAACTAAGCTTTTCCTTTAGCTTTGCTATAAGATTTGCCTTTACTAGCTTATCTTCTTTAAGAGCTAAGAATTGGTCGTCTCCTAAAATAATTATATTGTTAGTTTACATACCAACGATTCCAAATGGAGTTCCTATAGTTGTGATGAGAAAGCAGGGATTAAATATAGAAGTAGTTATTAAAAGCTTCTCTTTATAGTGCTTACTGTAGGTAGCCTACCAGTGAGTTCCTGCCTCTGCGATCCTATATAATGGCTTAAGCATAACCATAATCGTATCTTTAGGATACTAGTGGCGAATTTGCTCTAGAAGGTATACCAATATTAAGCGCTAAAGGTGCGTCTCTAATTGGGTGTAGGCTTAAGTAATATCTTACAAATAAACCACCATTCCATTCTTTATTAAGGAGGGAGCTAGCGTAACAATAACTCGCTAACTAGCTCGTTAAATCGTGGGAAACTGCGTAAAAATTACCTCCTTACCATTATTATTATAGCCTTGGATGACAAGCCTTAATTTCTTAAATAGGGCGTTAGTAGCTTTGCCCTTAATCTTATTAACTATTCTTAACTTAAAGATGCGAACTCTATTAAACTTGGTAAGGTCATACTTCTTAAATTTAAAGACTCCTTTTATAATAAGACCCTCGATCTCCTACTTATTAGATACTTAGAAAGGAGCTCCTAGAGTTATAATACAACCTTTCTTTTAAAGCTGTTTTGCGAGTTTAAAGTCATCCTTCTCCTTAGCTATTATAAAGGCCATTAATAACTCAACTCTATTTTCAATAGCGGTAATAAATTGCTCTTTAAAATTAACAAAATATTGGCAATTTCATAATCCCTTCGGGCAACCTCTACCACGTTATGGTTGTGGCGCATCTACTAATATTATATTAGGATCGTAGTCGCCTTCTAAAGTATATTAATTGTGGTTCTCCTCTAGGGCATCTTCTAGGGCATCCTGCAAAGGCTCAAAATTATTATCTTTATAGTAAGGCTTAATAACAGTTAAACGGAATTAAGTGGGTCTATAAGGCATCTAAATAGTACAAGTTTAACTATTAATTATAATAAGTTGGTATAGGCCTAACCATCCTCCCTTTTTATGCCATACGCGTACTTTAGACTAGAGTGGCAGATCGAGCATAGTTAAGGTGTTTAGGCCATTTCTCATTCCTAGTGCGTTATTGACCTGGCGTGTAGTATAGAGACGTCGCACCTCCTTTATTGCCTTGCGAATAGCCTCGGCTCGTTGCATAACAAAGGGAGATAGTAGAGAGTCGTTAGTTATTCAAGGGTAGGCGCTAAAGACTAGCAATATAGGTACAAGTCCATCCGGGCTAGCGGAATTATTAATAGCTTTAACAGCTATTTATAAGGTAAGTTCTTTACTAGCATCCTTTAGTTCCGAAGAGATAATCTTATATATGCGGCGTAATAGCGCGTGATATCGCTCTACTTTTCCAATACTATTATATACCTTAACGGGGACTTCCTTGACCTTAATTGCCATCGCCTTTATCTATTATTAGAACTCTGTAGATAAGAAGTTCTTTCCTATATTATAGATAATTTAATTAGGGGGTCCTAAATAGACATTAATCTAGCACAACTAAAGGGTATCCCATGCATTTCTAGCTAATATATCTTTCAAGAAACGCGCGGCTTAAAAGAAGGTTAAGAAGTTAATAACTTAAAGCACTAGCTTGCCGCTAAGATATATAACATTAATAATAATACAGAAGTTAAAGTTATAGTCATCTTTAAGGGTGAACTTAAATTGGCTAGGGAACTTCTGGTTCATTTGGTAGTAATAGCAGTACTTTATAAAATACTTAATTGCCTTAACCTTGACTTTATAGCCTACTCGCTGAAGAACCCTAAGCAATTAATAAACAGATAGGTGGCCAAAATAATAGTGCAGTTAGCGTAATTCCAACTTAGTTAAGTGGCTTTAAGCAACACTCTTTTCTAGTTAATAAAGGAGCAACTAGGGGTAACCCCACTTGCGCACAATAGGCACCCAATTGTCTCCCTAAATAAGTATATTCTTAAGGTTGTTAAGCCTAACGCCTAACTTATCTATATCTTTAATGCAAAATAGAAACGGAGTGTTTATAGAAATAATATGGAAAGTAATATATCCTAAGGGGGTTTAGACCCTAATTGTGCTAAGAGAGATCGCAGTACCTTTACTAAAGCGAATTATATGTTGGCCTGCCGTTAATTGGTTAATCTAAATAGAGCTATTAAGCTGCTAAAGAGCTCAAACTTAAGATTCTCCTACTATAGATACTCCTGCGGCTCCTATATCCGGCATAATACCATAGAAGACATACGCCGAGTATCTGTTATTAAAGGAAAACGCGGAACTCTCCTTTGGCTCATTAAAGATATCTGATTTCGTAATAAAATGGAGCGTAGATTAGTTATTAAGAACAGTAATAGTTTATATGCCATCTACCTCACCATACTCCGTGAAGTATTGGTTAAGAGAGTAGTCCTTAATTTCTATATCTATAAGGAGCTGTTTAACCTTATTAACCTCACCCTTAAGGTCTTCTACGCCTTTATATTAAACCAGGAAGCTTTAGAAGTAGGCTATAGTGACCTTATAATTTCCAACGTTTCTTGCACTCTAACGGAACTTATTATATGCCTCTTTTCGCTCATTAAGGGAGTGTCTAGTTAACTAGCACTTTAGCTTTTTATAAACATAGCACTTCTTCTAGCGATCACTTTAAAATAAACCTCTATAAGGACCTCCACGGTTGCCTTGTGGTTAACATTAATTGTACCCTCTTCTGTATTCCCTACCACGGCTACTATATGTTTGATCAGTCCAGTTGTAATTATGTTGGTCAGGAATACTTATTTAGGTAGGGTTTTTGGTATAGAGCTGTTAAGATTCTTGTGTTCGCATTACAGTACCTACAGCGGAGCGTAGCTTAGTATATACTCCTTTAAACGTATCTATAGGTTTGTATAGCGCCAAGTTGCACTTAGGAACGCCACGGCATGCTAAGATAACCTGGTCCCTTAGGCTGTTCTTATTTTAGTAGGTTTTAGTAAGGCTATGTTGGATTTTCTAGAGTTTATTAAAGAGTAGTTAAAGGCACTCTAAACAAGTCTTTGTTGGGTTGGAAGCAATAACTCTCTGGAACATAGTCTCTCGCCATTTAGATATATAAAGTTGGCAATTCTTATTAGTCTCAAAGTGGGCTCTAGTAAGCTAAAGCATTATATTAAAGCTATAGTTTTTACCCGCAATATAGTCGTAATAGAATGTTGCTGCCCGTCCCTTTAACATAATAGAGAAAGTGTAATGGTACTAGTGGCGTTAAATTCCGACCTTATTATAACAGTTATAAAAGACCTGTAGTTTTGCTCTAAGCATGTTATATAGTTCTCCTCCAAACTTCTTCTCTTTGTCCGAATATACCTTTATCAGATTCGTAACTTCTTATAGTAAAGGCTTACTGGTTGGCTGGAGTGGAGGAAGTAGAGGCGGAGCAACTCTAAGTAGGAGAGTACCTCTAGGTAGGAGAGTAGCTTTAGGTAGAGGGTTAACGTTCTAGGGGTTTTAATATAAATTAAAGTTGCCTTCTAAAGAATATAGGTTGTTTTTAAGTTTCTATAGTTAACATATAATCTTAGCTTCCGTCCATATTAGTTCTTCTGTACTAATAATAACGGCCTAAATATTGCTAGTAATTAGGTTACCGTTCTTAGCAACATATACCCTATTCCTATAGAGGAAGTCTCGAAAATCCTAAACAATATTAACGTTGCCAAGTACCTAGGTATTAGCAGTCCATCCCACAAAATCCTCCCTAAAATACTCCTATAGTTGTAAGTCGGCGTAGCATCTATTTCAATAGAATATAATATGGTGTAGAAGAAAGCCGTTAACTTATTTTATAGTATAAGTTGTTATATTAAAGGCAAATTCGTCCTAATCTTTATTAATAAGTTTCGCGTGCTCAGCTACCCCTAGTAGTAAGGAGTCTTTCCAGTTATTTAAAGTAGGCATAGCCATGTTTTTGGAGGGAGGGAAGTGTTATTAGTGTAGGGATTGTCGTTTGGTACGCGTTTATAATGTATATTTGTCGTTTAGTACGCGTTTGTCGTTTAGTACGCGTTTGTGACGTGTATTTGCGGTTATAGGGCTTAGGACTAGTTCTGGCCTTAAATCGCGAAAACTTATAAAGCGTGTTATTCTGTGTGATGGACGCAAGAATCTATAATCTTAGAAAGGCTTAGGACCAGTTCTGGCCTTTTAGATCCTTAGATTCGTGGAAGAGTTCTATTTAAGGTTTAGGACCAGTTCTAACCTCAAAAGACAGCTTCCTCTAGCACGAGTAGCACTGGTATAGTAGCTTGTCTCTTCTTAGTAATACCTAGCTGTTCTATAGTATAACAGTAAAGTTAACCACTGATTAGTGTTGGTTACATAAGGTAATATCACATAGCTACGGTTTATAGATAGTATAATAATAGTTAATTAATTCTTGATAGGAAATGAGGAAAGGGGTAAGGAACTTAAGGTTCCTTACCACGCTAGGGCCACGTCAACACGTGACGGCAATATACCTCGCGTGACGGCAACTTGCCTCATTCCCGACAGTCACCTAATACCTTCCAAGTTATCCCCACCAGTTGGACCACAGCTGATGATGGACTTCTTTACAGATCTGGATGGTATAGGGCTGGATTCTACGTTAGTCTTACAACAACTTCCAAAAAGGATTTGTGGAGAACTTCAGTCTCCACCTTCTGAACTAATAGAGGCGTAGGGGATTTATTACAAGGAAGACTGGGATTGGGCCAAGATTTGGTAGGTTCTCGCTATAGGATTCTTTCCTCCTAGCTTGTTGTTTGGGATAATATAGGGAATCCTGAAGAAGGATATACAAGGGGCATTTGGAGTAGCGAGTTGGTAAATGACTGGAGCAACAATTCTTGTTGGAATTGTGGGAACTTGTACATAGACATTATAAAGAAGTCAATGCTTTCTTTTATATTACTAAAGTAAAAGCGGGTGCTGCATATAGGCAGCTGCTGTCGCTCTTAACTACTACTTGCCATTCCCCCTTCGGCGCTGGTTTGTTACAGTATTCACCACTAGATGGGGTGTCCTGTATAGTCCTTACAACAGTGTAAAATTTCGCCTTTAGGCCTGGGCAGTCTAACGGCGCTAGTAGGGAGGGCGGCCGACCCGCTCTGGCTATAGGGTTGTTAAGGGTCTACTTTCTAGGATTGAAGAATAGAGGAAATGGGGGAACTGTAGTTAGTGTTAGAATAAACGGTCTTGAGTGTGGCGTTGTGGCGGTAATGCACTGCCTCCGCTGCTTGGCGTTTGGCTTGGCGCGGTTGCTGACTAGGATTAGGTTGTCTTACCACCGTCTTAGTTATGTATCACTGTTTTAGTGTTGATTGGAAGATTAAGAATGAGAATTCTATCTATTAAATGGCTCTAGGGCCTCTATACACACATGAGGAAGCACCCCCCATAGGGGTCCCTAGAGAGTGGTGAAACTAGGCCGAAACTAGGCCAAAACTAATATCTAACAGTAACCGACATTTAGTTACCTACCCCCCCTATTACCTATGACTTACCTACTTTATGTATATATAGTCTCTTTTCTTTATAGATTAATCTATATATGAGTCCTTATTTTCTAACCTAAGATTTCAGGCCGACAACTTTCTACCGTTAAAACCATTCTCTAAGTATATAGTTCTTTGACGAAGTACAAATTCGGTCAGGATCCGGATAGTAACTCTTGGTAGTAACTTTACTATCTAAATCTTCTGCCAAGTTTTATTCTGCTAGTGCAAAATTAGTGGCTTAGAGCTTATTTTTTAGAGTTATAGCTTAATTTAGCACGGCCTACCCCTAGAGGCACCTCTATACCTCTATGCCTCTGCGCCTATGCGCCTCTATGTCTCTGCGTCTCTGCTCTACGCCTTTATATCTCCGCGTCTTTATATCTTTGTGTCTGCGTCTATATCTCTATACCCCTCTACCTAACCCCCAATAAGACGTGCAAAGAGATGCATAAGGAGACGTAAGGAGGTATAGGTAGAGATATAGGCAGAGACATAAGCAGAGACACTAGTAGAGCCACGGGCAGAGCTATAGGCAGAGCTATAGGCAGAGCCACAAGTAGAGCTATAAGTAGAGCCACGAGCATAGCTATAAGTAGAGCCACGAGCAGAGCCATGAGTAGAGCCACAAGTAGAGACGTAGAAAAGTGTAGAGATAGAGGTGTAAGGCGTAGAGGTAGAAAGAGGTGTTTAGAAAGGGAATATTAAAGCTAAGCCTTAATTTACCCCTATAGATTAATTGAGTACTGTTTATCTATATAGTGTCTTGGCTTCCTTTACCGCCTGTAAAGCCGCTACTAATTAAAAGTTTTGGATAGCTAATCTTAACTCCATTCCAATTTGCAGCTTATAATAGTTGGACGTAAAGACTTGCAAACCTAGAAGATATTGTCGATACTTAGATAGAGTTCTTGAACTTGAGTTTCTCTTATATGGAGAATAAAGAAGGTCTACTAGGGTCTATAAAAAGGAATTGCCTTAAGCTTTATAACTAGTTATAGTAAAAGCTAGTATATATAGTAGGCTAGTTTAAGTACACATAATTGGAGATCCCTTCTTTATTATTGTTATAGATTGTAGTGTAATAAGTAAGGTGCTAGGCTATAGACCAGGAACTTAAATATCCTTAATATCTTTAGATATTACTAGGAGTCTAGCTAGAGGGCTAAAGTATACCGTCATTTTATTCAATATAGGATAGCCTAGATATTGTAAATCTAAAATCACACCTACACTCTTAAATTTGGCGCTATTGACGTATTTCAGACCAACCCTTTTATTTATAGTTATTGGAGTAGAGTTCCTCTAGGCTTTGCGGAGCCACCTCTGGGGCGATCTCTTATACGGGAATATAAGCCGTAGGGGATTGGTTCCTATAGGGCGGTAGAACACATAGGCATTGGCACCCGCAGGGGATTCGTTAGCGCAGGGGATTTGTTGCCGTAGGGGATTTGTTGCCGCAGGGGAGTGGATCCCGTAGGGGAGTGGATCCCATAGGGGATTTGTTGGAGTAGGGAATTAGATCCCGTAGGGGATTATTAGGAGTAGGGGATTGGTTTCTATAGGGCGGCGAAACACGTGGGCATTGGCTCCCATAGGGGATTTATTTAAGTAGGGGACTTGTTTAAGTAGGGGATTGGCTAGAGTAAGGGATTAATTCTCTTATGGCCTCTATTTAGACAGCATAAGGCGGCTTCTAATAGGCTAGAGAGTAGGTTATATATTTTATAGAAATTTGAAGCCTATATGGGATGGTGGGGTATAGGGGCCTAGCGGAAGATTGGGTTATCCGCTTTCCTAGGTTTATTTAGCCTAGGTAACTTGCCCTACGCTGTTTTATATATATTTTGACTAAGGCTACTGCCTAGCCTTAGCCGCCTAAATCCCCGCAAAACTTTAACCTATGCGGTAGAAAAATATAGGAAAATAAAATATTATTCTTTTCTAGGTTTATTTAGCCTAGGTAACTTGCCCTATACTATTTTATATGCGTTTTAACTAAGGCTGTTATTTAGCCTTAGCCGCCTAAATCTCCGTAAAACTTTACTTATGCGGTAGAAGAGTAATAAAGTATTATTCTATCTACTTTGCTAGTACCTTTAGATCCTTCCTTGCTTCCTAAAGCACCTCCTTTATTTAAAAAGGAAGTTTTTTATTATTTCCCTTTCGCCTCCTACTGCCTAGAAATACTACCTTTTATAATTTATTGACCTAAGGGATTAGTGGCTGATAGTATAGTAAAAAGTTATTACCTGTACCCTTAAGAAAATCCCCTTTATTATCTACTTCTCCTTTTTTTATCTTAGATAGCTCTTTTATATTTATAAAATTCCACTTATTAAACCTATTAATAACGTTGCCTTTCCTATTAGGTTTATTATAGTAAATGTATATCTAGAATAGTACTTAAAAGAATAACTTAAAATTATGCTAAGCTACGTATATTTTGCCTAGGAGTACTCTAATTGCTATAAATACTCTTATGCTAGTCTTGCCCCGTGTTCCTAAAGGCCCTTCCTACTACTCCTTAATTGTAAGATTGAAGTTAATTAAGAATGCCAGCTAAAAAGGATTATTATCTCCCTTGTTCATTATAAGGTTGCCTATTAAAATGTTATATTAGATAATTCCAGCCCGCGTGTATAAAGACTTATATCCTTTAATGCCACCCTTTAGTGTAGTAAGTATTATAGCCTAAGAGCTTGCCTTGTAAAGAGGCTTTCTGTAGTCCCTAGTAATAACGCATTAATGCACTTGATTTAGGGTTGTAAGGCGCCTTCTGCCTTTAGGCGGAGAGCCTAAATATATACGCTTGCTAGGCGGTAATAGGGCGTTAGTATAGCTGGATGACCTCTTTTTACTAAAACTTCTGCCTTTCCTTATACTGATTTTTACTCTAGCTAGTTTTAAAGGTATTATTAAGTCTTCTAGCTTATAGTTTATTGCTCTTATAATATCTAGCCCCTTGTGGATGTTATTATAAATATTATCTTCTTTACCGCCTATATAAACTGTCTTGTGGTGATAGTACCTAGCTATATTAACCACTTCTTTCTCTATTACCTTATATAGCAGTTTACCTTCTTTCTCGCGCTATAGGTACTGCTACGAGTCTTTAATAATAAGGGGTATCTTAGAGGTATTCCTTTTATAGTATACTTTCTAGTAAGTAGTTGCTTAACCGGCAATATAGCGTGCCTACTTTATAGGTTTGTTAAAAATAAGACGCTTGGTCTAATTATTATGTATAACCTTAATATATTGCTTGCTGTCTAATATTAAAATAGTAGGGTTAAACCTAAGCTGCTCCTTATTTATTTAGAGAAATCCTAATATTGCTAAGGTAAATTATAGTCCGTCTTTATTAATATTAAATGGTAATAATGTAATGCCTTCTACCTGGTTATACTCCTATAACTGTATAGTAGATCTATAGAGGGTAAAGCCTAGGATAAAGCGATAAGTGTCCTAAGCGGCAAAGACTTCTTTTATATATTTCCCCAAATCAAACCATGCCTGTAAGGGTATATTGGTGTTTAGATTACTCTTTAGCTCTCTTAGTATAAGTATATACAACTAATAGTATTAAGAGCTTTTACTAGCTATTAGATTATCTATAAAACTAATATCTAGCTTTCGCTTTGCTGTAGACCCTTATAAGGGCTGCTTAGTATGTGCGATAAGTGTTTATTATGTCTTTAGGATAGACCTATACTTCTCTACAAAGCCTAAAAATAATTTAATTAGGTTATTAAACTACTCTAGGACATTATCTTGCTTTATGCTTTTAGGCCAGTCACGCTAGCCGCCCTTAGCATATAGTAGATTGTCCCCTTTTTTGCATTTCTTAAAAACGGTGGCGCTTACCTCTTTAAGACCTTCCACTCCCCTAAAGAATACTTTATACAAGCTAGGAATCCCCATATAAAGAGGGCCTAGCTCCTCCTTTAGAATATAATCCACATATTTTCTGTATTTAGACAAGTTGGTAAAGCTGCTTATATTACGCAGATGTAGGGTTTGTTAAATGTGGAATAGTAGCGGTTAGAGAGGAGGCGTGGACTCTATTATAGTGGCAATAGTATTACTCTAAATATCCTTATCTAATTCGCAATTAAGAACTGTTTTTAGGAGAGGGGTAAACCATTTAATATTAAAGTTATTGGAATTAACCGAAGGGAGAAGTTGGAGAAGGTCACTACAAAGAGTGCCGCGGCCAGCGCTAGACGGGAGTAGTTAAGCAGTGAGAAGGTTTTGTAATACTAGGACAAGGTCGACAACGAGATTCTTAAGCCCTATGTATATTAGACGGGACCTATAGTAGACTAGTTAATAATTACCTTTATTGCCTATCTAGTGCAACGAGTCCAAAGAGCTAGAGATGCCTAGATTCTAACAAGTTAAGTTAAATAAATCGCGAAAGTCATTTAGCCCTTCCCTAATAGGTTTCGTTTTAATTATCTCTAATCTAGAGAGATTCGCCATTGCGGGTGAACGCGCCGAGAGCTACGTCGGGAGGGCTGACGTGACAGGCGGGTGGGCAGGCGAGGAGGAGAGATTAAGGAGGCTCGGATATAACGGATGGTATAATGGTAGAGAAGTGAATAAGTTCGGGGAGGTCGAGGACACGTTAGGCGCGTCTTGCAATAAGGAAATGACGAGGAAGAAAAGTGTGAGGAAGGAAGCGAGAGAGAGAGAGATTTATTTAACGTCCGCGGCGGCCGCTAAGGCCATTGGACCGTGCCTTCCTAGTGGCGCGCAGCGGCCTTGGCCGCGCCCGCGCCACGACGGAATACACCTTTCCAGGCTAGCCCTGGGTTAAACTACACTCTGCTTCTTCACAAAGCATTTAGGTTCCCTAAGGTTCCCTTTATTTAGAAAGAAACGCAACTCATCCAGTACCCGTTTCCAATATTAAATAAAAAGTAGGAGTAAGAAATCCCCGTCCCGCTTATCCTTTACCAACGCCTGAAACTTAAATTAGATTCCCATATCTTTATTCTATAGTTCGCCTTTAGATCCCTGTTTAGCTTATCTAGTAATACTTTGTTTCCTCTAGCCATTTAGCTAGAGTCTTCAGGCCTCTTATACACAGATGTACAAATTTGCCAAAGCCGACCTTTCTCTTTTTAATATGTCAGATAAGTCTATCCAACTTTCTATTTGCTTGCGTGCAAAATAGTAGGTGTTTCTTCGACTTTCTCGAACCGCATATATATTTGAGATAGGTGTTATAACGGAACCTATTATGGTATTTCTAAAAGTTTCCATAACCGGATTTTAGGGCTATTAGATAGCCCGTAATTTCCCTATTCTTAATTACTATGCGGGGGCTTTTAAACTCTAGTCCTAGTTCCTAGTAGAACCTAGGCCTTTATTCCTCCTACTCCTACTTAAGTCTCTCTTTCTTCCTTTTAAAGACGAACTTTTTTAGCTACCCCTACATAGCGTAGCATTTGTCTTTTCTTTTCCAGTCTGGTATTACCTACGCTGCCTTAGCGTAGTCCGGGTACTCCTGTAGGTACTTAACCCCCTACCACCTTGTTGTGGTTAGGTTTCTAACTTCTTAAGCTGCTCTGGTGCTTATGGTTAGGACAGCCCTCCCTTCTCCTACTTGCGCAGCTCTGGAGTCTCTTATATGAACCATGAAGTTCTAAGTCCCTTTGGGGGCGTTCTTGTACGCCTCCCTTATTGCTATTATTACTCCGTCTTCCCTTGTCGCCCTGGGGCCTAGGTATACGGAGCCTTGTTTTGTGATCCTCCCCACATGGTTTTAGATCATATATGTCCCTACTACGCCTGCCGGTATCTCTACTGACAGGACGTACCCTTTATAGTTATTTTTGGTTATCTAGAGGTAGCTTGCCTCGTGCTCCTCTAATATTATGTTAACTTTCCTTCTTATTATATTTGCTTTCCTTACTACTTTTAGCGGGGCTAGTTCTCTTTGTGGGTATAGATACTTATATATTTGTTTTAGCTGGGGTTTGTAGCCTAGCCTTTAGTTAACTATCGTCCTTCCTTTTAGGGGGTGATTTCTTGGTAATTAACCCATTCTTAGGGAGTCTGCGTATCGGAGTTCTTCCGCTTTAGTTTTAGTGTTTAGTACTTCTAGCTCATACTTAATTACCGGCGTTAGGGTTATCTTATACACCGGCAAGGCTGCCTTGTATATAGCCCTAAGTGCTCTGTCTACGTGCCTTAATAGGTGCACGCCTTTAACGGCTCTTGGTTGCCTATTTACCGTTAAACCTTTCTACCAGACCTCTAATCCATATAACAGGGACGGTTCCACTACTGCCTTAATAATCTGCCTGCACCCTTTTACGGATAAGCCGTTTTAGGTGTTAGCTATATTTTGGATAAGTGCTAACACGCTTCCGGTCTTTACACATCTCGTTTTAACGTGCTCTTTAAAGTTGAGCTATCTGTCTAGGTATACCCCTAGATACCTTACGGCGTCTATAGCTTCTGCCCTTTTACCTTATATGGTGATGGATGCCCTTTGCTTAGGTTTCCTTCTGCTTCTAAAGATAATAAACTTAGTCTTCTTCTTCTCTACCTTAAGTCCCTTGTCTTCCAGCTCTTCAATTACTTTTCTTACTTTTTTTTTAACTTTCGCGGCGGCTTCCTCAGCCGTATAGCTACCTGCCATCACCGCTATGTCGTCTATATACCCGTACCTGTTATAGTGTCCTTAGAATATGGACGCTAGCAGGATTATAAACAGTACTAGTAATACTAGTAATTCTTATAGGATCCCATTATCCACTTTTAGCGGGTTCCCTTTGTCTTGCCCTTGCCTTGGAAAGGCGAGTCTCCCTCTATATATATCTGCCGCCTAGGCCGCCACGTAACCTGGTACCCCCGTCTCAACTATGCTCTGGTATAATTTTTCCAGCTAGACCCCGTTGAAGGCGCCCTTTACGTCCATTAAAACCATCGCGGTGCATCGTCCTTGTTTTCTTTCTTTATTAACCTGGTGTAGGACACACCTTACTAGGTCAACCGCCGATCTTCCTAGGATCCCTCCTGCTTGGAGGTTCCCGAACCATCCTTTCTTAAGGCCTTGCCGTCCTAGCCTTGTAGCCACAGCTCTCTCCAGTCCCTTTCCTAGCACTGATAGTAGGGAGATGGGCCTCCACCCTTTTACTGTACTTAGGTCCCTTCCTGCTTTCTATAGTAGGACCACCTCGGCTTCCTTAAAGGGGTGCGCCCCTCTTGCTAGGACTCCGTTAAACATTCTACAGATTTTAGTACCCTCCTTGTCCTACACCGCCTTTAGTACCGGTACTGTGATCCCGTCCACCGTAAAAAAGGAAGCAAGGTGCAGGGAGGATTGAAGATTGGCTATAGAAAAGTCAAGCCGATCCGGCGTGGCTTAGACTGAGGCTGAGCAGGGCTTAGTTAAATGCTAAGCCACAATAACCCAAAATGCGACGTTTTCCGGTCTATAACTAATATACTTATCCGTTTTAGTTTGTTTTGCAACACGTGAGGTTCTAATACAGTGGGGGTTAATTATGGGGTTAATCCTACAAGCGCCTATAAACAATTACGTGGCTAGTTCTAAAACGAGCTAAACCTAATATACCGATTATAGATACGGTTAACCCCTTTTTATAGCGGTTAATTAACCTGTTTCCCAAAATCAGGATCTAGTTCTTAAAACCAGATCTAGTTTTTAGGATTGCGCCCTTTTTATAGCAGTTAATTAGCCTATCTCCTAAAACCCAAATTAGGATCTTTTGGCTTAGCACTAGCTAACTAGCCCGTTTTCTAAAAATAGAATTGGGACACGGTCTCTAGAATTAAAATACAGCCTTTAGGATTAGATTTAGTTCTTAGAACAAGATCCCGTTGTTAGCAACTTAAGCTAATATTAAAGGATATATCCTATATTTATTCTTAACATTACTACCTTATTAATATAAAATTCAGAGTCACTCCGTACCCTAGTTACCCTATCCCTTCGCACGCTGGCGTCCTACAATCCTTATCAATAGGGAGGAACACCATGCTAAGATATATAGTCTAATTGGCTGGAAAATATAGGACGCAAACTAGCGTACAAAGGGATATCCTAATACGGCGCAACGGTCGTTTTTATACCTATATGTCCATAGATTAACCCCTATAGCCTCTAAATCTATAAGACCTAGTAGGCCCTCTTCCCTCTATTGCTATAGGACTACTAACTGCTTTTAAAGGAAATGTTCTATTTTAAGGACAAATTTTATCCTCTATTAGTAAAGAAGACGCTAGTAGAGAGTAACTAGACTTAAATATATAATAGGGGAACGTGGTTCTGCTCGCTTTAGATACTAAACTTAGTTAGATCTACTAACTTATTACTAATTAAGTATACAAAAGCGGCAAACACTTACCATAAAGGGCAGGGCTAGTTTTAGCTTAAATCCAATATATAAATTTCCTTTAATAAGCAAACGATATAATAACTAAAGAGCGTACTATTTGTGACGGGCTTGTACAAATGCTTCTAAACCGAAGCTTGTAGATTGCTACTATACAAGAATACTAAGCTAAGGAGAAGAAGAAGAAGAATCGTTCAGGGGCAGTAGGTAGGCATATCGCGAGGGCCGCCAAGGCGCTAGTGGTAAGCGGGCCAATAGCGATTTTGTATGCCGGGCATAGAAAATCCTAATTGGTTGAATATGGCCGGTGACGCGCTCTAGCACCGTCACATTACCCCCCCCTTCTAAAAAAGCCTGCCCTTAGGCTTTGTCTAAGTTCTTTATTATTGTTTAAATTATTATAGTTATCTAACCCCTCTTCCTAGCATTTAACCCAGCTATCTAACTTGCGTGGTAGTCTAGGGAGGTCTAGGTGGGCTAGGTGGAAATCTTATAGCTTATAGGG
>Ga0307507_10003703_pt1 | contig 28881 bp, 5 predicted proteins | sample 7_EM_MG_FD_207223 | JGI IMG/M metagenome (GOLD analysis project Ga0307507, IMG submission 207223) | Populus trichocarpa ectomycorrhiza microbial communities from riparian zone in the Pacific Northwest, United States - 7_EM | ecosystem: Host-associated > Plants > Roots > Unclassified | place... | reverse complement strand
AAGGTTAGAGCACTGGCAAATTGCTATTAGATTGCCGCAAATTGCCGTCATATAACGGTAAGTTGTGGTAAGTTGCTATTATGTGACTAGAAGATTATATATAACTTTAAGCGGTGCTTCCGTTCTTCTTGTTTCCTTTCTTTAGCTTTAGATCCTTGTTTATAGACAATCCAATCACATAGGCTTGCGTGACCTTCTTGCTATGCTCGTGCCTCGATTGACCAAGTCGCTAATAAGTAGGAATTTCGCCCTTCTCCTATATAGCCTATTAAATCTTAGGTTATAACTTAGTAAATAGCTAATAAAGTTATATAGCGTTGTTCTATAGGTCTAAGTAGGGTATATTGTCTTCTAGCTCTTCTAAGTAGTTTATAAACTAGACTACACTCTGGCCTTCTTATTATTTAGCATTATAGTATTACTAGTTATAATCCATCCCTTAATTAGTAGGGTTTTAGACCTAATTAACTAATTAGGACTTAAATTTGCTAAATCTAAGGGGTGTGGTAAGTTTCTTCTTATAGTATGTCTATAAACTCTTAACAGTGCTATATAGGAAGGTAGAAGCAATTAGTATCTAATTATACTTATTAAAGTAACATTTTAGATTTAGCTAAAACTTAGTTTCGCATTAATGGATAAAATAATTATAGTTTTAAAGACTATTACCATTATACTTATTAGGTTCCTTTATACGGAATTTAGGTTTATCTAATATTATAGTATAGTATAGCGTTGCCCCTTTAAGTCCGCTTTATATCTAGGGTATCTATACTTCTTATTAGGACGCTAAGGCCCTAAGGGTATATAGCAACGTGATAATAGTAGCGGAATGCAATAGGTATCTAATTCTTGATAAAGTAGAACTGTAGAACTGAATTCTGCTATTCTTTAGTGCGGGGCAACTATGTTTTGTAGGCGCCTCGCCTGCGCCTTGCCTGCGCTAAGCTAGTTATAGTAGGTTCATCTCTATAGCCTAATAATTGCCCCCCCCTTTTTAAGCGGCTGTCTCTAGCTGACGCTATTATACAATAGAAGTGCTATTATTGTTCTTTACTAAATAAGAAGTATACAACAAAATTTAGGTAAATTAAATAACGTGATAATAGGATAATAGGATAATAGGATAATAGGATAATAGGATAATAGGATAATAGGATAATAAAATAATAGGATAATAGAATAATAGGATAATAGAACGTTAGGGCCCTATAGAAATCTATAAAGGTAGGAGTTCCCACCTAGGTAGGATATTAGATTTCCCTTCTAATTCCATTTTAATTCTTTCTACCTATATTTTGCTGTCTTTACAATTTTTAATCTACTATAAATTATAAATATTAAGCAGCTAGTTTATCTATTGGTGGGCCTTCTATAAGTATTCTCTACACTAGCTTATAGCTATTGCTAATCCTACTAGACGCCGTCTAAGCTCCCCTATTACTTACAAGGTGCTTCCCTAGCCTTACTTAAACTAATTTACCTCCACTACGCTAAGTGCGTGGCCACTACTAGGTAGGCCACCTACGGCAAGTAGGCTAACTGCAATTACGGTTACTGCTAATAACTAAATAAGTCGTGTTAAGTAGTAAGTCTATATGCGTTAGTTTAGGTTTTAATAGCTAATAAGGCTAGGTCCCTAAGGCCTTTTATAGCTGCCTAAATAAGCTGCTTGCCCTTATTGACAGGGCTAAACGCTAGTAGGTTACTGGTGGAGATACAGCTAACCTTAACGCTTGCGTTACTGCTGCCCAGAAATCCTTTATAAAGGATGTTAAGGCCTTAGTATGTACTAGCGCTAAGTATAGTCTCCGTCAGCGCCTAAAGGGCGAAGACTTTCCCTTACTTTAAGTGTAGGAATTACAGGCTATCTGTTATACCCTTAAAGGTATTCTTAACATAATGCGTGCTTTAGTACGTGTTATAACGTAGGTATTTTGCTGGCGTAGTATATACTAATAGTACTTAGAGGCTAATATGCCTTCTATTATAAGGGATAAGGAGGAGGGGGAGGAGGAGGATAAGGAGGAAGAGGAGGAGGAGGAAGAGGAGGAAGAGGAGGAGCTATAAAGTATTTGTATTTCTATTAACGTACTACTATCGCTCCGCTGTTGTTCCGTCGTCGCCCCGCTGGTAGGGCGTAATCTTAGTTATAATTAAAAGTTTTTGGTTCTTCTACCTACTTTCTTTTCTGTTTGCCCCTTAGGGTAAAGTAACTATTATATATCTCCTTTACGTCCTCCTTAATGTCCTCTACTAGGACCTATTAATTATATTCTTTTAGCCAGCCTTTTTACTTAACTAGGTATTATAGGGTCTGGTTATATCCCTTCCTTCTATATATTTCTTCTACCTTATACTAGTCCTCTTAGTCCTCTTAGTTATCTAGTTTAATAGGCCCTAGTAATAGGTCTCTAGTAGTGCCCTTATATTATTTATATAGCTCTAATAAGCTAATATAGAATATAGGGTAGATATAGTAAGATATAGGTAGATATAGCCAGTATGCTTACTTTCTAACTAGTTTGGCTATACTAAAAGGTCTAATAAAGCGTGCTATAAGCTTCTTATTTAGCCTTTTCTATTTAAGGTTTTTAGTTAATAGCAGGACTAGATCCCCTATGTTATATATCTATAGTTAATAATAATAATTATAGTATTTTGCCTATGCCTTAGCGGCGCTTTTCTAGCGTTTCGCTAGCGCTTTGTGTTTAAGGGATATTCTTTTAATCCTCTTAGAGGCGGCTAGGATAGAATTACTATTATCCGCCTTAACCTTATATTCTAGATATAGGTAAAACCTATAGTATATATAGAACGGGCTTACACCTGTTATACTATGTTTAGTATTATTATAGGCGAATTTAGCTAATAATAAGATGCATGCCTAGTTGCTCTACTTTTTGTTATAGAATATATAGAGGTAATACTCTAGGGTTTAGTTCTAGCGTTTTATTTACCTGTCTATTTATAGGTAAAAGGCTATACTTAGCCTATGTTTTATCTTTATAGTAAAGTATAGCTCTAACTAGAACTTACTAGTAAAGATACTACTATAATTAAATATAATCCCTTTAGGGATTCTAAAACGGCATACTACTTTATTAAGGAAGAGATCTGTAAGTTTAGTTATAGTAATAGTTTTTACTATTAGCAGATATAGGGCCATCTTAGTATAGCGGTTAACTACTATGTATATCGCGTTATATACCCTATTGCCTTGTCTGCTAGGTAGTAGGCCTATAATAAAGTCTATCGTAATCTCCTGCTATAGCTGGTCTGGGCAAGGCAGCGCTTAGAGCTTACTATAAGGGCGATATTAAGGCGTATATATATGTTGGCATATGTCGTAGGTAGAGATATAGTCTATAACGTCCGTATTTATACTAGGCTAGTAGTACTTATATAAGAGTAGATCTAGAGTCTTTTTCTTACTAAAGTGGCTAGCTAGGGCATTATTGTGGTAGATCTATAGGAGCTCTATATAAACTGCTAGGTCTAGGGATATATATAACCTCCTGCAGTAATAAAGTAGTCTAGCGGAATTAAACTGCTATACTGGCTTTAAGCGGGCGTGTTAACGGCGTCTTGCTATATTTACGCTGTCGCTGCGCTTTTATAGCATAAAGTTATCTTTAGTCTAAAGTCCTTTAATAAGCTTAACGACTATTTCTATACTAGACTTATAAGCACTCTCTTAAGTACTTACTTCTTTAACTTGGGTTCTTATTATATGCTGCTTAATAGTATATATATAGGTCGCCTAGTTAAACTATAATGCTATATTGCCTAGGCGTACTACCGTTGGGTTACTAGCTTATAGCTATAGAAACAATACCTCTATAGAAGGCTTACTTTCTTATATACCTAATAGGACTTTTACTTTAGGTTAGTGGCCCTATATTCCTAAAGTCCTTTAGAGTAATAGTAGTATAGTGTCTTCTTTTGGCGGACCCCTTATGCCTAAGGGTTGCCTTAATAGCATATCTATAGGGTTTGTTTTTCCCACCCTATACTTAATTATAAAGTTATAGGCAGCTAATGTTATAGCCTATCTAGCTTGCCGTCTATTAAGGGCTTTTACCTTTATAAAACCCTTTAGATTATTATAATCTATAAGCACTTCTAGGCGGCTTAATAGCCCCTTAATATAGTGTCTCTAATGCTTAAAAGCCTCTATAATAGCTAATAGCTCTTAATTATAGGTTTTATAATTACGCTTTACTAGCAAAAGCTTTCTGGACTAGAAGGCTATTAAATGCTAAAGGCCGTTTTTAAATAGCTATAATATAATTACTAGTAGGCCTTATATAGAGGTATTAGTCTCTAGCTAGGTTAGTAAGCCTAGTATATAGTATTATAGGAGCGGCGCCGTTATAAAGGTGTTGTAAAGCTAGTGTATTGCCTGCTCCGCCTCTTCTAGCTAATTAAAAGGCCTAGCTTTACAGCTGTTCTTTACTCCCTTTAGGAGATTAGTAATAGGCTTTATAATAGCAGAGTGCTTATAGATAAACCGGTAATAGAAGTTGGTAAAACCTAGAAAGACCTAGATATCTCTATAGGATTAAGGGCTCTCCTACTTAGTAATAGCTTCTACCTAGCTAGGATCCATTATTATACCTTTAGGACTAATAATATATTCTAGGAACTTAATCTCCTATATACTAAACCTACACTTCTTAAGGTTTATATATAGTTAATATTACCGCAACCTATATAGCACTTTTAGTACATAGCGCTAGTATTCCTTTAGATTTTTAGAGAAAATTAGAATATTATTAAGGTAGATTATATAGAAGATGTCTACTAGTCCTAGTAAGGCTTGATTAATATAGCCCTAAAAGGTTACTAGTTTATTAGTTAGCCTAAAAGGCAAAACTAGATACTTAAAGTAGCTGTAACGTATATAGAACGCCGTCTTCTACTTATCGCCCTAATGGATACAAAGACAGTAATACGCATTTATTAGGTCTAATTTAGTAAAGATCTTAGAACCTACTAAGTGGTCTAAGGTCTTACTAATTAATAATAGTGTAAGATAATTCTTAATTATTACCTTATTAAGGCCTCTATAGTCTATATAAAGCTATAGCTTCCTATTCTTTTTAGGTATAAATAGGATAGGTGCCCCTATGGGACTAGTACTTAGTTAGATTTAGCCTTTAGCTAAGGCGTTATCTAAGTACTTCCTTAGTACCTCTAGCTCCTTAACTAAGAGGTTATAAAGCGGTCTATATAGAACCTCCTATCCCTCTTTTAGGTTAATAGTATAGTCGCCCTAGTAGTATTAGGGTAGCTTCCCTACTTTCTTATATAAGAAAATATTACTAACTTCTTTTAACTATAGGGGAAGGACTAGTAAGCTGTTATTGTTTTACTTACTAGGTATTAATCTAGTAATTACTAGAGTAAAGACCTTATATTCCCTCTAGAGAGACTCTATAAAACCCTTAGGGGTTTATAGTAATAGGGATAAGCTATCTATCTTCTATTACCACGTCTTTACCTTATAGTTAATAAGAAGTTAGGCCTTCTTTAACCCTAGTATACCTAGGGTAACAGTGGGGGATATATTAGCTATTTTATAGTAGATAAGGGTTACTTCCCTAATCCTGCCCTAGCTGTTCTTTATTCTTAGTAGTACTTTATAGGCTTTATAGTAATATGCCTAAGTTTTATTTAACTAGGAGTAGGTAGGCAATTCTGCGTCTAGTATTTTAAAGTTATACTCTATTACAAATTGCTAATTAATTATATTTACTTTGGCGCTAAAATTAAGTATTACTAAGGTCTTCTTTTAGGTTTATTTAGATAGGACTTCTTCTAGGATAGTAATAGCTTTTTTATAATTTAGTGGTAGCTTACGCCCTATAGGTGTAAGGGGCTCTAAGGGCGTCTACCTTTTCCTAGCGTAGAGATAGCGCTTATACTATTAGGAGGCGACTACTATTACTATTACTGCTTTAGGCACTATTACTACCAATATCCTAGCTTACTACAATTTTTATAATTCCCCTTAGGTTGGGTTAAACCCCTAGCGGTATTGCTTTGCCCTGCTATTATATTGCCAGTAGTGGTCTTAAAGTCCACTTTCCCTAAATTACCTAATAGGGTAGTCTTTATATTTAAGTTCGCGGCGTGCCTATTACCTCTAGCCTATAGGGCGCTTACGCTCTTTTAGTTTTCCTCTAATAGGGTAGCTAGGGAAACTAACTAACCTTAAGTTTATAGAAATTCCTAATAGTTAATAATAGCAAGCCGTAGCTCTAGCCGTAGCTTCGCGAATAGGTATATTATTAGATGCTTTATATTATAAAGAGGGTTGATTTACGCTTTTAAGGAGGTTAGGTAAGCAGCAAACTTATTTACCAGTTAATTAGTTTACTATATTACCCTTATATAAATTAGGGCTATATAGAGTTCTTAATTAATAGGGCTTTTAATTTAGTTAAGTAGGAATTCTATTAGCTCCTTCTAGGTAAACTATATATCTAGATAGTTATCTTTATATTATAGCCAAAGGGTTTTGTTAGTCCCCTTTATATATTATATAGTAAACATAACTTTAGTATCCTTATTTATAAAGGTGTTAGCCTTTAGGCGGAACGCCAGCTTTAAGCTGTTGCGGAAGTCTTAGTGCTTTTATATAGTTTTACTATAATATAGAGCAATCTTCTCTGTCACAGTGCTGTAATGCAAGTAGGCTAAATAACTACATTATGGTATAAAGAGGAGAAGAAGATGGAAAGGGGGTATTATACACAAATAATAGGGCCAGCCCGCCAAGGCGCTAATAGTGGGCCAGCCAACAGTAGGAAACAGTACAAGACAGTGTATAACAGGTTAGTGCTGTGACAGTACTCCCCTCCCCTAGAAGGTTTAGTCCCTAAACCAAATAAATAACTCTAAAAACAGGTAATGCGCGGGGGCTGGTTTTCGTCGCGAAGATATCAGTTCTGCTTACCGCCCTTAGCTGAGCCAATGGCGATTTTCTATCCCGGGGATGGAAAATCCTGATTGGTTAGTTTAGTGAATAAAGTCGGTAGAACTCTACACTACCACCAGAATCGATCTGTGTGGCGTTTTATAGCATTCCTTGGTAAGAATCTGGCCAATTAGACAACTTTAACCGGTGGTTAAAGTTCCATAACATCTTAACCACTATAAATTAATATCGTGGTCGGCTATAACCTTGGCGTAACTTTTTCTTATCTTATGCCCAGTCTGGGGGTCTGGGCTTCTTAGGGTGTTGTTTATAGAACTTATATAGTGCGCGCTCGCACCCTTTTAGGGACTTCTCGGGTTCCTAGGTTTCTTCGTTATAATACTTCCACTTAATATAATATGTTAGGCCATGCTCGTCCATTTGTTTATTATATATATTAAAAATCTTTTTAAATTCCCACTTGTCTATAATGTTGCCATTATTGTCTCTTTCGGCTATCCTTTTTGTGATATTATAACGTTCCTCTTTGTTAATGCGTGCTTAACCAGAGATCTCTTTAGGGAACCAGAGGCGGACTTTTAAAGTATAGAAAGACTTATTAACGCGGATATAGTTTAGGAGGTTAACTACAACTACTCCTCTATAGGCAGCTAGGACGGGCTAGGGTCCGTCCTAGTTATTATCCTACTTCCTCTTAGGCTAGTTAGTCTTTATATTTTTAAGGCTAACTATAACCATATTATCTTTTTTAAATATTATACCTTCGTCTTGTTTTATATTAGCGTTGTCTTTATAGTGTCGCTGGGAGATACGAGCTAGGGCTTTAAGCTGGGTTAAGATGCGCTTAAAGCGGTTAGTAATAGTATTAGCTTATAGGTACTCCTTCTTTGCATATATAGACAGGGCTAATGGCTAGGGGCCCACTGGTTTGACGCCCAGACGTAGGTTATAGCCATAGTTAGTAAAGAACGGTGAGATTCCTATAGTCTCATTAATCTGGTTATTTGTGGCAAACTTAGTAAGGGGGAGCCAATCTACCTAGTTGTCTTAGGTGAAGCTTATAAAGGCGCGTAGGTACTTATTTATTGCTATATTAATAATCTCGGTTTAGCTATCTGTTTTAGGGTGCCATGCGGAACTAGGGCTTAGGGTTACCTTTAGGCGCTAATTTAAGCAATGCTAGAAGTTAGAAACAAATAAAGAGCCTCTATTAGAAATAATAGTATTTGGAGCGCCGTGTAACTTATAAACAGTGTAGATAAATGCTTTAACAAGCTCCTTAGTATCTAGGCCAGTGACAGAAATAAAGTGTCTCATCTTTATTAGGCGGTCAACAACGACAAAGATATATCTATATATTTTGCCGTTACGAAGGCACTTAGGCAGGTTAACGACGTGGTTAATAGAGATATTGGTTTATGGGCGGACTAGTAGTTCTAGTGGTTTTAGAAAACCAGGTGGTGCTAAGCGTGGGGTCTTTATACGGAAGCAGAGAGCGCAGTCTTTTATAAAGATAGCCGTGAACTGTGAAATACCTAGCCACTAATAGGTTTAATTAAGGAGGTCTAGCGTCTTAACGCGGCCTAGGTGGCCCACAGGACCTAAACTATGCGTGTGGTGTACGACTTCTAGTCAGAGTTTAGGTAAATTAGGGATAAATACTCAATTCCTATAGTAGATTAGGCCGTCGACAATTAAACATTTAAATTTATTATAGTGGAGTAACTTCCTAATCTGCTTAGGCCAGTAACGTGCTTTACGGCCTTCCCGTTTGCGTAGCGCAGCTAATATATCCCTAGCGAGCTCATTCTCCTTATAGGCATTCTTAATAAGCTCCTTAAGGGGTTTTTTCTTAGGCTCTAGGTCTATTACTATAATAAAGTCTTTAACGCTTTAGTCTTAGGATTTGCTCAGTAGCTCTTCTAGGATAGCGGGGTCGACTTTTTTTTGTAGTAAGATAACGCGGTCTTGGTATCATAGACGTTTATTACTAGTATTAGCAGGTGCTACGCCTAGGAGACGGCTAAGAGCGTCTAGGATTATGGCTTTGGTGCTGGGCCTATAGGTAATAACAAAGTTAAACTAAGAGAGGAACTTAGCCTATTAGACTTAGCACTGGTTCAGTTGTTTTGTTATTATAAAGGTCTAGAGGTTTTTATAGTCCGTAATAATCTTAAACGGTTACTTAGTTCCTTATAGTTTAGGGCGCTATTTTTTTAGTGCTTTTATAATTGCTAGGAGCTCCTTATTGTATATCTTATAGTTATATTCCGGGGCGGAGTGCTTGGCAGAGAAGAATGTAACTAGCTTAAGTTTGCTATCTTTGCCAGCTTGGTAAAGCACTCCTCCTAAAGCCTAGTTTAAGGCGTCTGTCTCTACTACGGTTTTCTTTATGTAGTCGTAATATGCTAGGACCGGTGCTGTGGTAAATGCTGTCTTTAGTGTTTGAAAGGCTTGTGCTTAATTAGGGCCCTATAACCAATTGGTACTCTTCTTTAGTAGCCTAGTTATGGGTTCAACAACTATAAAGTAGCTTTAGATAAATTATTAGTAAAAGTTCGCGAAGCTAAGAAATTGCTATAGTTCTTTAATTAACGTTAGGTCCTTCTATTCCTATAAGGCCTGCACCTTCTTAGGGTCCATAGTTATGCTATTAGTCAAGATAATTAAGCCGAGATATTTTATTTTAGTAGTATAAAACTTAGACTTATTAATATTAATCTATAGTCCGGCATTGCCGAGTCTCTGGATAACTTTATTTATATATTTAGTGTGCTTAGTGCGTATTTTAGAGAAGACAAGGACATTATTAAAGTAGGCAGTGCAGTAGTTATTAAGGGCGTTGTGTAAAACATAGTTAATATAGTTTTGGAACATAGCGGGCGCATTATAGAGACTAAATGGTGTAATTAACATCTTATAGAGTCCGAACCAGGTAATAAATGCTATAAGCTACTTATAACCTTCTATAATCCAGATCTGGTTAAACGCAGCAATTACGTTAAGCTTAGTAAAGTACTTAGCACTATAGAGTGCATTAAGTGTCTCGCGGATTAGTGGTAATAGGTACCAATTCTTAATAGTAACTGTATTTAGGCCTTAGTAGTCATAGTAAATTCGCACGCCACTACCAGGTTTCGCAGCAAGGAGGAGTGGTATAGTGGCTAGTAAGGTTAATTCGCGGATAAAACCCTTATCTAGTATCTTGTTAATCCATTTCTTTACACAACTAAGTTTAGCGGGTGAGAGTAGTCTATTCTTATAATACAGGGCCTACTTTCTGGGCATAATCTCAATTTTATGGTCCCATGGTTGGTGAGGGGGCAGCTTATCTACATTTTTAGGGAGGAAGTGTTTAATATATTCGCGAAACTCTTTTAGTAAGCGTTATAAAATATCTTCGCGGGTTAATCCTGGTTTGCCTTTTAGGAATTTCTTAATATTAGTATTAACTATCTTTTGGCGTAGAAACTTAGGCTTAGTTTTTAGGTTTATCTTAAGGAAGTTATAAAAATAAGGGGGTAGCGCTTTGCGGGCTTCCTCTATTATATAGTTGCCTTCTACTAGCCGGCGGAAAGATCTTTCTAATAGGTTTGGTACTTCTATTAGGCCTATAGGCAGCTCTTTAAGCAGCTATTGGTGTTCTTCTTATTTAACTAGTTCTACTAGCTCCGCTATATAGATCCTTATCACCTTTACGTCTTTTTGTTTACAGAACTAGGTGAAATTAACGGCATAAGTATATCTAATATTATCTAGGTTAGGGCGTATCTGGTTCTCCGGTGCTACGGCTAGGCTAGCACAGCTTAGTTGGCCCAGGGGGGCGGAAACAAGGCGGCGGCCCTGCACGGTACGCGCAGGAGATGGGTGTGAGGTTAGGCGTTATAGGGGGGAGGTCTTAATTGCTCTAGTTTCGGTCTTAGCTATAACATCTTTAGCTATTATATATGCGGTCGCATATGCGTATGGCAAATAACTTAAAGTTAGGTGTCTTGTTAGCTGACCTAGGTTAAGCGGGTGTATATAGGGGACTTATAGTTCTGGCGGTATTTATTTTTTTAGGGATAGGGCAGTAGTCCAGTCTTTTAGGATCTCCGCTTTATTTATTATATATATTAGGTTACTAGTGTTAGGCACCTCTTTTACTGTCAGCTGACGGTATCTGAGCGTTGGCCTTATAATGCGTCCGTATAGTGCTATTTAGTCACAATCGGGAATGTGCTATAGGAGACAGTTGTAGGTATAGTAATTGGAGTTAAACTTAAGCTCTAGAGCGGGGAAGTCTGCCCTTAGGTTATATTTTTTAAGCTAGGGCATTCCAAGAATTACTAGTATAGAGGGTGATAATTTTATAACGTAGAAAAGTATAGATTCTGTATAGTGGCCAATTGTCATTTTTGCTATAAAGTAGTGGGTAATAAAGCTGGATAGGAGTCCATTAGCAAGGCGGAGTGGTTTTAGGACTAGGAGTCTTTTTGTTATAATATTATGCTTTTTTATAAGTAAGTCTTTATCTGTAAATGCTAGTGCTATACTACTGGTATCAACAAGGCTTACTATTTTAATGAAAACTTATGGGAGTGGGTTATATAGTAAGGAGAGGTAGGTCTAAATAAGGATGGTATTTCTATTATTATTTACTGTTCTAAGGTTAAGTAGCAGTTAACTTAGAATAAGGTCTAACTAATCTAGTAGCATAGATTTAATCCTTTTATCCTCCTCCCCGTATAGTTCTAACCCTTGGAGGCGATTTAGTCCAAGGGTTGGCCTTTTAATAACTAACTTATGGGGCTTAGCTGGTGGCTATAGTCTTGGCTAGTATATCCTAACGTATTAGTCTCCAACGGTGTATATATACTAGAGGGTACTTCACCAATAATATAGCCGGTCTCACAATTAGTAGCAATACGGAGCACTTGTCCATAGTTCGCGTATAGGACCATTAGCTGGGGCTGTATTAGGAAAGGCTATCGCGGGGGTGGGTTTCTGTGTCCAAACTTACATCCTCATCCGCGGTTACCGTTTCGGTTGCTATCCCCTCTGCTAAAGAATCCGCCGCGGCTAGGAGGGGGTTGGCGCGGTAGCATTAGGAGGGGATTTAGGTTCGCCCTAGGGTTATAAGTATCTTTCCAGTAGCTAGGTTAACCACATGCTATATAGAGTCTGTTATCTATATAGTATCTTTAGACGTTATTAGGGAGGCTACTACTACTACTACCAAATTTAACGGCGTCAAGGTCTATTAGGTCATTCTATAGTGCTAGTACTAAGGTGTTGTTATTAGGTAATATAGGTCGATAGCCGCCAGCGGTACTTGGCTTAGCAGTATTTAGCTTTATATAGTGGGCATAGTTCTATAGGTTATAAGCGAACACGTCCATCTGCTTACTCTAGCCTTTATAGTCAGCATCGCCAATCTTGCGGCTGAGGGTAAGGGCTAGGTCTTTTATCTTTAGTAAAATATTCTTTTTAAGCAAGTTTACTTTTTGTTTCTTAGTCTTGTTTGCTTTAATTATTAACTTATTAAGCTCTACTTTCTAGGACTAGTAGTTACGCTTACCCTGGCTTAAGGTATCCAACTTATTTTTAGCCGCTTGGGTTGTATTAATGGTCTTATAGTGCTTCCTTATATACACGAGCATAGACTCTTGGTCGGAGAAGGTCCATTTGCTCGAGTTGTTTGGGTATATGCGTAGTATATTAAGGCCATGCTTGACATAGTTATAGGCCTTGTCTGTCAGTATATCTGACATGTAGAGGATTTTGTCCATTGGAGTCTTAAAGCACTTTGCATCTCTTTGGAAAACACCTTAAATCTTCGTTTCCTATATCTTAAATTTTTCTTATTTTTTAATTGGTGATCCCTTGCCATTAAACGGGGTTAGATCTTTTGCTTCACACTTTTTTCTACAGGGCTTAGTTAGAAGAGGGGAGCCAGTAGCTATATTCTTCTCGGTAATGGTCTGGGTAAGTATAGTAATCTAAGAGCTTAGACTTTATATGGTCTTAGTGTATACAAGAGCTTATTATTTATTTTGTTATATACGTGGTTTAAGTATCTTAAGGGAGTTAATTCTATACTAAGCTTCTTTAAGTTAAGACTTTATAGTTCGGCCTTTATTGTAGACGGCTTAGAGGCCGTTCTCAACGCTAGTCAAAAAGGTTATATATGTGGAAAGGTGCTGGAAGGTTCCTGCCATATTAAGGTCCTTAGGGTACTCTAGGCCATTCCTAATTGCCTAGGCAATATGGGTGTGGGAGGTATTAAAGAGGCAGGCGAGCGCTTCGCGTAGGTTCATCGACGGGGTATTATCTATGTTGTAGTCACCCATTTTGAGGGATCTAGGTAAGGCAATTAAAATCTATAAGGCTGGCTGTAATGCTGAGATTATCTATAACTGTACTAAGATTGTTTAAGGTTATACTAAGATTGTCTAGGACTGTGCTGGGGTTATCTAGGACTGTGGTATAGTGTTGTTAGTCGCGCCAGGTCGCGATTACACTGGGAAAATGGAGACAGTATACTTAGGAAGAGGGAAAAAACAAAGGTCGCGACGGGGCGCAATTAGAGATACCACAAACTGTTACAGTGCTGTAATGTAAGTAGGCTAAATAACTACATTGTGGTATGAAGAGGAGAAGAAGATGGAAAGGGGGTATTATATATAAATAGTAGGGCCAGCCCGCCAAGGCGCTAATGGTGGGCCAGCCAACAGTAGGAAACAGTACAAGACAGTGTATAATAGGTTAGTGCTGTGACATTCTCTATTTTAACAGCCTGTTTTACTAGAGCGCCTATTATATTAGTGGCCTTCCTCTTAAGGTTTGGATGTATTGAGCTACTCTTTAAGTACTCTAATATAATGCTTTAAGGTGGCAGATCTAGGTTAGGAGCGGGGGTTGACGTTACCTCGCTATATTAATACTGTCTTAGCATTTCCACCTCCTCCTTAAGTAACTATAGTTTTCCTTACTTTAGGAGTTGCAGCTTCTTATTCTCTAGCTATTGTATTTCTTCCTATATTGTATTCTTGTTTATAGCTTCTAGTTCTATCTAGGATATAGATCCGCCCGTGTCGTCCTAGGGCTAATTCTTAGACTTGGTACTACGCACTGCGCTAATATTACGCCTGTGTCTTGCTATTAGGTTAATAGGCTATAATATAGTTAATAAATATAGGTCGTCCTTTTAATAGAGGGCTGTTGCTATATAAATGCAGCCTTAGTAGACTGCTATGTTACTAGACCGCTGTTACAGTGCCATTGTATAGGTAGGCTGAATAACTACATTATAATATAAAGAGGAGAAGAGGTAAAAGGGGTACTGTGTATAAGCAGTAGGGCTAGGCGCCAAGGCGCTAGTGGTGGGCTAGCTAATAGTAGGAAATAGTACAAGATAGTATAAAATAGTATGTAAGAGGTTAGTGCCGTAACAGTACTCCCCTCCCCTAGAAGGTTTAGTCCCTAAACTAAATAAGTAACTCTAGAACAGAATATTACGGTACTAGCAAATTACGGTTATATAACCAGTGGCTACAGTATTAGTGGAAAACGGTGGACTTAGTGCGTAAAGGTGTTAGTTTTACTTACCGCTTTTAGCCGAGCTAATGGCGATTTTCTATCCTAGGGATGGAAAATCCTAATTAGTTAGCTTAATAAATAGCGTTAGTAGAACTCTATACAGCCGCCTGAACCGATTAGGTATAGCGCTCTTGGCAAGAATTTAACTAATTAGATAACTTTAACCGGCGGTTAAAGTTTTATAACATTTTAACTTTTCTAAATTATTATAGTCGTCGCCTACAGCCTTAACGTGGTGAGTTTCTCTTACGAAGGCGCGCGACGGTGAAATCCGTCCATTTTTAATTGGTTATGCACGCGAATCAAGAACACCAAAGAGACTTGCCCCGCTATAGTAAATTGTATATAAAATAAAGTATTAACCATGAAATTCATTCCCTCCTTCAAACTCTATAATAAGGTTATTAATAGCGGCTATTCTTGTGACTAAAGAACGTATCCTCTCTTGCGGAAACTTCTCCCACTCTGCTCTCCACGCGCGATTAGTCCATTCTATCGTATGCAGGGCATTCCACTGCTGTGTAATCTCTATTCTTAATGGCATCTATACCCCCCCAATTGCGTTTATTTTAGAAGAGTTGCTAATATGCTTAAGTAAGGGAATGCCCTCTTTTTGTAGCCTTTGTTGCGTCCATTTACTTGCGTGCGAGGGAGTATTATCTTGTTAAAAAACGTAAGGAAGCTGGTCGCACTCAAATGTATCTGGATTATAACGTTGAACTATAAGTTCCTTCTTGAACGGTATTAATAACGGCTTAAGGACTTTGTATGTATAATGTAGATTATTAACTCCACCGCAAGATAGTCCTTTTTTTATTATATAGTTCTTCTAATAAACCTCCTAAGAAGCATGCTTGGTTGGCCACTTCTGCCCTTGTGCGTCCCACTTCCTCTCCTTCTCTCTCTCTTGAGCATTAAAAACTGCCTAATACTCTGCCTTTACCTCTTCCTTATTTATTCGGTCCATCTTTGCTTTATTTACCTCCTTCTGCTCTTCTATCTCCTTATAATAAATATAGTATGGCCCTTTGCAATTATATATAAAGCACCCCCAAAACATAGCCTCTGTATAGTTATTATACTGTTAATTGATACAATCTGGATGATATCTGTCCTCCCCAAGTATTCGCGAGACATTTTGTATGCTATGCTTAGCAGAGACAATGATGGATACTTCGTCGGAGAAGATAACCTTCCTCTACTCTTCTAACCCCTAATCCTTTCTTGATAATGCTACCTTAAGTTATTAAGCTTTTTGGATATCTGTTAAGCCAAGCTTCTTTGTTAATTTTGCTCTGTGGAGTCCGCGAGCACATAATTTCCTCTCAATTGTTCTGCGGTGGATATTAAAAAAGCCCTCTTCCTGAGTAACATTGTGCCAGAGCTTTTGCCTTTGGCTCTTGTTTAACGTACAAGCTTCCATTAACTTAATAACCTTATTATCTGTAATCTTAGTCTTAGCTCCACTGCCTTCTTTACCCTTAATCTACTCTACCTACTCTTAAATTGTAGGCGGTGGGAGGCCTTGTTCAGCGCAGCGGATCTAAACGTTGGCAGAGGCATTCTTGATATCCGTAGCAGTTGATTTGGCAAGCCCTGCTCTGCGCGCAGCTTCAGCTTGATGAACATAAAGCAAGTGAGTTAAGAAGATAGCCTTATCGACGTCTGTAGCGTGCTTTCCCATAGTAAAAATGCTAAGAATGTAATTAATTAAGGTTGGTGGGGCGAGGAGAGTTTGGTGGGGCTCGCTAGGAAAAATCCTCGCTTGGGCAACCAGTGAAAATGGACGGATTTCATCGTCGCGCGCCTTCGTACTTTATACCTAGTCTGGGGGTCTGGGCTTCTTAGGGTATTATTTATAAAACTTTAGTAGTACGCGCTCGCACCCTTTTAGAGACTTCTTAGGTTCCTAGGTTTTTTGGTTATAATACTTCCACTTAATATAGTATATTAAGCCATGCTCGTCCCTTTATTTATTATATATATTAAGAATTTTTTTAAATTCCTATTTGTCTGTAATATTGCTATTGTTATCTATTTTGGCTATCCTGCCTATAATATTATAACGTTCCTCTTTATTAATATGTACTTAGCTAGGGATCTCCTTAGGGAACTAGAGGCGGACTTTTAATATATAGAAAGACTTATTAACGCGAATGTGGTCTGGGAGGTCTACTATAACTACCCCTTTATAGGTAGCTAAGACAGGCTAGGGTCTATTCCAGTTATTATCCCACTTCCTTTTAGGCTGGTTAGTCTTTATATTTTTAAGGCTAACTATAACCATATTGTTCTTTTTAAATATTATACCTTTATCCCGTTTTATATTAGCGTTATCTTTATAGCATTGCTAGGAGATATAAGCTAGGGCTTTAAGCTAAGTTAGGATGTGCTTAAAGCGGTTAGTAATAGTATTAGCTTATAGGTACTCTTTCTTTATATATATAGACAGGGCTAATAGCTAGGGGCCTACTGGTTTAATGCCTAAATATAGGTTGTAGCTGTAGTTAGCAAAGAATGGTAAAATTCCCGTAGTCTTATTAACTTAGTTGTTTATGGTAAACTTGGTAAGGGGGAGCCAATCTATCTAGTTATCTTGGGTAAAGCTTATAAAAGTATATAGGTACTTATTTATTACTGCATTAATAATCTTGGTCTAACTATCTATTTTAGGATGCTATGTAGAACTAGGGTTTAGGGTTACCTTTAGGCGTTGGTTTAGGTAATACTAGAAGTTAGAGATAAATAAAGACCCTCTATTAGAAACAATAGTACTTAGGGCGCCGTATAGCTTATAGACAGTATAGGTAAATGCTTTAATAAGCTCCTTAGTATCTAGGCTGGTAATAGGAATAAAGTGTCTTATCTTTATTAGGCAGTCAACAACGACAAAGATATATCTATATATTTTGCCGTTGCAAAGGTACTTAGGTAGGTTAATGACGTGGTTAATAGAGATATCAGTTTATAGGCGGGCTAGTAGTTCCAGTAGTTTTAGGAAACTGGGCAGTACTAAGTATAGGGTCTTTATACAGAAGTAGAGAGCGCAGTCTTTTATAAAGGTAGCCGTAAACTATAAAATACCTAGCCACTAATAGGTTTAACTAAGGAGGTTTAGGGTTTTAATATGACCTAGGTAGCCTATAGGGCCTAAACTGTATATATAGTATATAACTTCTAGTTAAAGTTCGGGTGAATTAGGGATAAATACTTGGTTTCTATAGTAGATTAGGCCGTTAATAATTAAGTATTTAGATTTATTATAGCGGAGCAACTTCCTAATCTGCTTAAGCCAGTAGTATGCCTTACAGTCTTCCTATTCTTATAGCGCGGCTAATATATCTCTAGCTAGTTCGTTCTCCTTATTATAACGGAACCTTGTAGCAGGAACTACAGTGGGTTCTATTATTAGGCTGGGTATGTAGATAAGAACACAATAACAATATAATAATAACTGGTGGAGTAGTTGCCTAATAGATTAACTCCAATTGTATTCTAAGATTTACTACAAGGAGAGAACTATCTATGGTAGGGACTGAGGTCCTTTAAATACACAACCATACTCCTAAGAAATCCTCTCTTGTACGTAAGGTACGTATTGTCTATATTAAATATAACATCCCTCTTATTTAACGCAGTTAACGCGTTCAACACTATATAACCTTAGTTACTATTCCTTATTATATAGTTCCACCAGATCCATCCTGGACCGTACCTATATTAACCAACTAGCTTCCGCCAACTCTTCTCTAAGTAGTTGTAATATTGTACTTAAAGCGTCCGTAACACTATCTCCCTCCTCTTTATCTTCGTTTTTAAAGATTCCTAATATCTCCAAGTTGTTTACTAGAGGTGTAATATCTGTTTAATTATTCTGGTTAATATCTATACTTATTATACCTAAAGCTTCTTCTTCTCTTTCCTGGGTTAAGCGTTGCCTTTGTATAGTTTCCTCCATACTGTTGCTAGGCGAGGTAATGGCAATTCCCTACTCTTATTGCGCTAAAGAGGGGTTAGTTTGTGTTGCGCTAGCGAGTCCTACGTCTTAATAACCCTCCTTTTACTCTAAGTGTACTAAAGTAAACGTTTAATCGTCCTGTAATGTTTACTCTATCTCTAACGCTAAGTGTGCGCGTCCTATAACTCTTAACAGTCTTTGAGTTCCCTAAGTAACTTATTATAGGGTCTTATGTTTAATCTACCGCTGTGAAGCTTAATAGTAAGCTGGCCTCCGCGCTACTTAAGGTTTAACGTGCCTTAAAAGAGTCCGCACACGTCCTTAAAGCTTAACGTTTAGCTTATGCTCGTCTTTAACGTCTTAAATGTGTCCGTGAGAAGGTCTATTTTAAGGAGTGGAAACTTGTTTAACAGGGTTTGTCTAAGCTAGGTAATAAAAAAATTGGCTTTCCTTCTGCAAGGGAAATAACTCTAAGTAGCTTGGCAATTGCTCCTTTTAGGTCCCCCTTAGGTAACTTATTCTTTGGCAATCCTTCTTTATTAATATTACCTAACCTACTTTCTTTTAATACTCCCATACCTTTCCTATAGCGTTTTTTAGGTTGCTTAGTGGTTTCTAGATAGTCTTACTATAGCCTATCTACTTTACTTTATACTATGTTTCGTTATCTACATCCTTGTAACTAATAATCTTTAAAACTTACTATTTGTCTTTCTCTTGTCCTCTATATATGTCTGCCTTATAGACTGGTGGCTTAATATTCCTATATGCTGGCTCTAGCATTGTAATATATTATATAGGGTAGATTTTCATTTTAGCTAGTAGGTTTAACTTATACGTAACTAATAAAATTCTTTACTTGATTTTAAAAGGTCCTAGTCTAATATAGTCTAACTTTTTGCTTAGTTGTCAACTCTTGAAATTTTTATATAGTAGCTATACTTTATCTCCCTCCTTAAGATCTGGTCCCTTAGATCTCTTAGCATTATAGTACCTTTTTACTCGTTCTTATACTAGTTTAGCTATTTCTTTAAGGTCTATATAAAGATTTATTAATGTCTCTATTCTTTACTTAGCTATGCTACTCGTCTTTTTTACTTAATATGGCAATAACAATATCCTTAGCTCATATCCGTAATTTGCCTTAAATAGTAATATCCCCATTCCTTCTTATGGTATTATATTGTATGCAAACTATATAACTAGTAATAACAATACCTAATTATTCTATACGTAATTAATATAGTGCCTTAAATACTGCTTTAGTGTCTGGTTTAGTCTTTCCATTTATCCGTCCGTCTGCGGATAATACGCTGTAGATATTACTACGCGAACTCCTTATTCTGCCAGAAATACTTCCTAAAATGCTGCTACAAATCTTGGATTTTTGTCTAATATAATCTCATCTAGTGCTTTGTGTCTTATAAACACTTCCTTTATATAGATTCTAGCGACATCTTCTACTAATATCTCTTTAGTGCATGCTATAAAGTATCCCTACTTTATTAGCTTATCCACTATTACTAAAATCGCGTTATAATCTTATCCTATAATAGGATCTCTTAACTTTAGTAACTTAATAATAAAGTCCTATAATATAACCTCCCATAGTCTTCCTGGTGTCTTAATAGGTTGTAGCCCTCCATACGGCTTATACCTTATTGGTTTATTTCTTTAGCAATCTAGATATTTCTTTATAACTTATCTTACTAGTCCCTAGATTCCTTAAATAATATACTCCTCTTAAAGTCTTAACACTAGGCCTATAGCTCCGTTATATCCTTATATTATTCCCTTATAGAATTCCTTAATAAATTCTTCTGTAATAGACTTAGGCATATACGTTACTTCTCTATTTTTATATTGCTCTAAGTCTGGATCCTCTATCTATGCTTTTTAGATCTTCTATATCTAATTACTCTTTAGTAATTTATGGATCTGACTTTCCTTAGTCGCTATAATCTTTAGATAATTATACCTAATTAATCTGTCTTAATCCTTTTGCAATAAAGCTCCTAATAGCTTTTTATTACTTTATAGTTTAGCCTTTCTACTTAAAGCGTCTGCTTATGCATTATCTATACCCTTGGTATACTAAATTTTAAAATGGTATTTTATAAGCATTTCCGCCTATCTAACCTGTCTTTAGTTAAGTTCCTTTATTATTAGGAATCCTATAAGGTTTTTATAATCCGTCTTAACTATAAATAGTTTCTCTATGCCTTATAAGAATGCTCTCTATTTCTTAAATACTATAACTATACCTAACAACTCCTTGTTATAGATGTCATAGTTTAACTCTAGTGGTGTTATCTTTTAACTATAGTATGCCACTAGGTGCCATTTATTTTAATATTTCTATAGGAAGTACGCCCCTAGCATAAAGTCTAATGCATCTATTTCTATAACCGTCTCTAGACCTAGTTAATAGATCTTAAGAACTAGCTCCTAAGTAAACAACTCTTTAACTCTCTTAAATAGTTCTTATTATTCCTTTCTCTATACCCATAGTTCTTCTTTCTTTATTAACTGTGTAAATAGCTTAATATCCTATAACTATTGCGCTATAAACCTTCTACAATAATTGCAAAACCCTAGAAACGATTTTAACTGCGTAACGTTTTCTAGTTCCTACTAATTTACTATAGCCTTAATCTTCTTTGGATTTATACTAAGTTGGCCTAGTTTAATAATGAATTTAATAAAATTAGTCTTCCTAGTAAAGAACTTATATTTCTTAATTGCTACTAGCATCTATTCTTCTTATAGTCTCTTTAAGACCTATTTAATATATTCTTTATATTCTTCCTCGTTCTCTAAGTAGATAATAATGTTGTCAAGGTATACTATAATAAATTTATCTAGGTGTTCTCCTAATACACTATTAATTTGCTTTTGGAATGTTACTAGTGTGTTTATAAGCCTAAATTATATAACTAATAGCTTATATAGTCCTTCCTTTAACCTAAAGGCTGTCTTCTATTTATCGCCTTCCTTAATTCTGATCTAATAGTACGCCCATCTTAGATCTATCTTTATAAAGATCTTTACATTGCCTATCCTATCTTAGATTTCGCTAATTAAGGGTAAAGGATACCTATCCTTCCTAGTAATACTGTTTAACTATCTATAGTCTATACACATCCTAAGTTTTCCATTTTTCTTTAGGATAAATAGTACTGGATATTCTACTAATAACTATAATGGTCTAATATATCCCTTGCGTAAGTTCTCCTAGATAAACTCTTTAAGCGCTACTAACTCCGTTTTAGTAAGCTTATAAATTAGAAAGAACTTTAGACTTATTCCCTTTTCTAATTCTATCTTATAGTCCTAAGCTATATACTCTAACAGCTTTTCACTTTCTAGTAACCATAACTTTTTACCATACTTATGGTATCTCTTTAGTATATAACTTAAGCCTTGCTTAGTCTCTTTATATATCGCTCCAACTTAGTACTATACCAACTTGGTTTACTGTCGCACTTTGCGTTATTAAGTATTCTTAATATTAACCTAATCTATAACCTAATTAATCTTTAGATTGTACTCCTATAACTAAGGCATTCCTAGTATCGCCTCATCCTATCCTAACGGTAGGATATTAAAAGACATTCTAACTAGTCTCCCTTTAATAGTTATCTAAATAGGTCCTGTTTTAAGATTAATAATACCTTCTCTATAGGCTATCTAATCTCCTAAAATCGTTGTAAGTGGATACGGGTGTTCCTTCTATCTATATAGTAACCCTATTCTTTCTACTACCTTTGGTAATATATGGTTCCTAATTGCTCTACTATCTACTAACGCTTCAAACTGCTAATCTTGCCACTTAGCTTTTAAATTTAGGTGTTAACCTTAAATTCCTTTAAGGGTCTAAGGCTCTAACACTAGTTCCCTCTGGTCCTATACGCCTCCTCTTTTCCTAACTATTAGCTACTAGATCCTGCTTGTACTTAGTCCAACTTTAGCTAATACTTAGTTTATTTCTTTTCCTCTATATACTATAGACAAGTGTTCTCTAGGCACTCCCACCACTATTATCCATCTAGGTATTCTTCTATAAGGAATCTTTCTAGTTAAAGTATTAAGTCTCCTTAACCTTATACTTCTACTAGGTGCCAACTATATATATACTTAGCGTTCCTAAACCGCTTTTCCTCTAGTGCCTAATATATCCTTACTAGGTACTTCCGGTTCCTATCTTTAGGTGCTCTATATATATTATATATATCATCCACACAAGCTATCCACGATAGTATATAATACGCTATATATTTTAGGTTAACTCTTAGTTTATCTTTATCCTTAAGTTTAAACCTATACCTAGTTAACCTAACTACTGGTATCTCTACTATAGGTACTAAGATTTATCGCTTACTTCTCTAGTCCCTAGATCCTTCTTATAGGTTCCTTAACATTATAATTAATGCTCCTTTAATATAACTCATACGTTTTTCCGTAATAGGTTGGTCTTAGATAACTTTTTTATCCAGCCATATATAAAAATCTGCCTATTTATTGTTGTGTTGTTGCCTATACCACTTTCCGTACAACTGGTTTAGTGTATATAGTTTATCTATTAGAAAGTACCTTGTTATCGCTATATTATAACATCCTTTAGTATGCCTTTCTTCGAACTAGGTTAGAATATCTAGATCCTCTTCTTGTTCTAGTTTATCTAACCACTTTACCCTAGGTATCCCTGCACTTGGCCTATTAGTAACTCTTTACATAGATACTCTGTCCCTTATATAACCTAGCATAGCTGACCTCTTATCTAGCTTTTGCTCTTGCTATATAATAATTCTTATTCTAAACTTATCTATAGTTTCTTGTTTTCTGCGTCTTGCAGCTAGATCTTTATAGTCGTCTTACTTTTTAATCCTGGTATTAACTGTTTAATCTTTAGGCTAAACACTATGTTTACCTAGGATTGCTAACGTTCTTATTCATTCTCTGAACTTATAGTTCTTAAACTTACGTCCTATACTTATTCGTTTATCACTAAACTAAGTTACTGCCCTTTCCCATTGGTTTTTGTCTGTTATGGGTCCTTAGGTATATCTTATCTTATCTTAAGAATCTTAAGCTTCTTTTATCTCTTTTTAAGAATCTTAAGCCTGTGGCCTTTTACCTTTATTAAGTAATAAGCTAGCACTAGCAGTTATCTACTTACTTAGTTTCTTCTAAACGTTGCTCCTATTATCTTGTAAAGCAATGGAAATCATATCTAATAGTGTTATAATACCCATTACTAAACCCTATTCTGTAATAGTCTTAGTCTCTGCTTCTATTTCGACTTCTCTAAGGTCTATATACTCCTAGTAAGCTACCTTTATTGCCTTATTATTGGTAAATGCTTCGCCTGTGTTAAATTCATTATCTTTAATATCCGATCTATAAGCTGGTTTATTGGTTCCTTTAAACTTAGATAATAATAGCTCCTATAGCCAATAGCTTACGCCATACTTAGCGTCCTTATAAATTCGGTATGCGTTGTTATAACAATACGCAAAACTATTAATTAAATATTCTTTTATTCCTTATAGTGCACCGTCGTCCCTCTATATATACGTGCCGTCTGCTGGTCTGGTTTCCTTTACTATATAGTTACTTTAACCACCTCTATAGTCTCTAGCAAAATGACCCTATTTTCCGCAATTTATGCAAGCTCTATCTTTAAACTATCTTTCTTGCTATAGAATCCGCCTAAACGTCTTCTACTACTAAGATCCCTAGTTTAGCCTCTACTTCTAGGTCCTTTAATTACTTAATCCTTAACCTCTAGGTTTCTATAGTTTCTTTTTCCACTTTTAGGTTTCTTTGGTACCACTTAGGTCTATTAGCTCTACGCCATTCTATAGTTTTTAACTCTATATCTATCGTTGCGTACTCTACGCCTTATACAACTATAGAACTTTGTCTTGCCCTCTCTTAACTTGTTCCCTTTAGTAGATCCTATTATTAATCTTTATTAACTAATTTATTAACTCTCTTAGAGTATCCGCATCTTCTATTAGGATAATTGCGTCCTAGACTTTAGCCTTAAGTCCCTATTTATACTATGCCATAAGCGCCCTATTATTCCACTTAACCTACATAGCTAGTGTTTAAAACTGTGTTGTATACTTAATTGCTAAAGTGCGTTATACTAAGTTCTAAAGCTTTTATTCCGCTATGGTTATAGCTTCCGGGTCTCTAAATATCTGTATTAGTTATTCCGCGAACCTGTTCTAACTAGCAAATATATACCATACGTCTTGGTTAGTAGTTATTATGCTATTAGCCTATATTTCCATAAAATACGGCTTAAACTACTTAAGTGCCCTCCCCATTAGGAATAATCCTATATAGGCTACTTAATCTAACGATGTTGCTAACTTCGCTCCTTTCTATACTACCTTAAAGTACATTTGCGTAAGAAATCCCTTAAGCTTTAACTTCTCCCCTAAAAATTATTTAATTAAAGGTAACTTGATCTTTACTACTCTAATTCCATTAATGCGTTCTTTAAGTATCCTATTATTATCTTATAAGTGATCAACTATTTCCTGTAACTAACCTCGCGTAACCACTTAAGAATCCCCCTTGTCTATACTGGTATTACCTAGCCCTAAGGTTGTGGCTGCCATTAACGCCGTTATAACTGGTGCTGCTCTTAGTAGCATATTGTTCAATCTTATTTAATACCATAACCTTAGTAGTAAATGTGTAACGGAACCTTATAGCAAAAACTACGGTGGGTTCTGTTATTAGGCTAGGTATATAGGTAAAAACAAAACAACAATATAATAATAACTAGTAGAGTAGTTGCCTAACAGATTAACTCTAATTGTATTCTAAGATTTACTACAAGGAGAGAACTATTTATAGTAGGAACTAAGGTCCTTTAAATACACAACCATACTCCTAAGAAATCCTCTCTTGTACGTAAGGTATGTGTTGTCTGTGTTAAACGTAACGTCCCTTTTATTTAACGTAGTTAACGCGTTCAACACTATATAACCTTAGTTATCATTCCTTATCATATAGTTCCACCAGATCTATCCTAGACCGTGCCTATATTAACCAACTAGCTTCCGCCGACTCTTCTCTAAGTAGTCGTAACATCGTACTTAAAGCGTCCGTAACACTTATAGACATTCTTAATAAGTTCCTTAAGGGTTTTTTTCTTAGGCTCTAGGTTTATTACTGTAATAAAGTCTTTAACGCTTTAGTCTTAGGATTTGCTTAGTAGCTTGTTTAGAATAATAGGGTTAACTTTTTTTAGTGGTAAAATAATGCGGTCTTAGTGTTGTAGACATTTATTACTAGTATTAGTAGATACTACGCCTAGGAGGCGGCTAAGAGTGTCTAGGATTACAGCTTTTGTATTAGGCCTATAAATAATAATAAAGTTAAACTAGGAAAGGAACTTAGCCTAATAGACTTAGCGCTAGTTTAGTTATTTCGTTATTATAAAGGTCTAGAGGTTCTTATAGTCTATAATAATCTTAAACAGTTGCTTGGTTTTTTATAGTTTAGGGTACTATTCTTCTAGTGCTTTTATAATTGCTAGGAGTTCCTTATTATATATTTTATAGTTATATTTAGGGGTAGAGTACTTAGTAGAGAAGAATGCGACTGGCTTAAGTTTGCTATCTTTGCTAGCTTAGTAAAGCACTCCTTTTAAAGCCTAGTTTAAGGCGTCTATCTCTACTACGGTTTTCTTTATATAGTTATAGTATGCTAAGACTGGTGCTGTAGTAAACGCTATTTTAGGGTCTGGAATGCCTATGCTTGATCTAGGCCCTATAACCAGCTGGTACTTTTCTTTAGTAGCCTAGTTATAGGCTTAACTACCTTAGAGTAGCCTTAGATAAATTGTTAATAGAAGTTCGCGAAGCTAAGAAATTGCTGCAGTTTCTTAACTAATGTTAGGTCCTTCTATTCTTATAAGGCCTGCACCTTTTTAGGGTTTATGGTTATGCTATTAGTTAAGATAATTAAGCCAAGATATTTTGTTTTAGTAGTATAGAACTTAGACTTATTAATATTAATCTAGAGTCCAGCGTTACCAAGTCTCTAGATGATTTTATTTATATATTTTATATATTTAGCGCGTGTTTTAGAGAAGATAAGGAGATTATTAAGATATGCAGTGTAGTAGTTATTAAGGGGGTTATATAAGATATGGTTAATATAGTTCTGGAATATAATAGGCGCGTTATAGAGACTAAATAGTATAACTAATATCTTGTAGATTCTAAACTGGGTAATAAATGCTGTAAGCTACTTATGGCCTTCCGTAATCTGGATCTGGTTAAATACAGTAATTATATTAAGTTTAGTGAAGTACTTAGCGCTATAGAGTGTGTTAAGTGTCTTATAGACTAGTAGTAGTGGGTACTAATTCTTAATAGTAACTGTGTTTAGGCCTTGGTAGTTATAGCAAATTTATATACCACTGCTAGGTTTTATAGTAAGGAGGAGTAGTATAGCGGTTAGTGAGGTTAATTTGTGGATAAAGCCCTTATCTAGTATCTTGTTAATCTACTTCTTTATATAACTGAGTTTAGTAGGTAAGAGTGGTCTATTCTTGTAATATAGGGCCTACTTTCTGGGCATAATTTTAATTTTATGGTTCTATGGTTGGTAAGGGGGCAGCTTGTTTATATTCTTAGGGAGGAAGTGTTTAATATATTTACGAAACTCCTTTAGTAAGCGTTATAAAATATCTTTATAGGTTAGTCCTGGTTTACCTTTTAGAAATTTCCTAATATTAGTATTAACTATCTTCTGGTATAGAGACTTGGACTTAGTTTTTAGGTTTGTCCTAAGAAAGTTATAAAAATAAGGGGGTAGCACTTTATAGGCTTCCTCTATTATATAGTTGCCTTCTACTAGCTAGTAGAAAGACCTTTTTAACAGGTTTAGTACTTCTATTAGGCCTATAGGTAGCTCCTTAAGCAGCTGTTAGTGTTCTTCTTATTTAACCAGTTCTACTAACTCCGCTATATAGATCCTTATCACCTTTATGCCTTTTTATTTGTAGAACTGGGTAAAATTAACAGTATAAGTATATTTAATGTTGTCTAAGTTAGGGCGTGTCTGGTCCTCTGGTGCTGTGGCTAGGCTAGTATAGCTTAGTTGGCCTAGGGGGGTAGAAATGAGGCGGTGGCCCTATATAGTACGCGCGGGAGATAGGTATAAGGTTAGGCGTTATAGGGGGGAGGTCTTAACTGCTCTGGTTTTGGCCTTGGCTATAACGCCCTTGGTTATTATATATGCGGTTGTATATATATATGGTAAATATCTTAAAGTTGGGTGTTTTATTGGCTAACTTAGGTTAAGCAGGTATATGCGGGGGACTTATAGTTTTAGTAGTGTTTGTTTTTTTAGGGATAGGGCAATAATCCAGTCTTCTAGAATCTCTGTTTTATTTACTATATATATTAGCTTACCAGTGTTAGGTACCTCTTTTACTGTTAGCTGATGGTATCTAAGGGTTAGCTGTGTAATATATCCGCGTAGTGCTACTTAGTTATAGTTAGGGATATACTATAGGAGACAGTTATAGGCGTAGTAATTAGAGTTAAACTTAAGCTCTAGGATAGGGAAGTCTATTTTTAGGTTATATTTTTTAAGCTAGGGTATTTTAAGAATTACTAGTGTTAAGGGTGATAACTTTATAATATAGAAGAGTATAGATTCTATGTGGTGGCTGATTGTTATTTTTACTATAAAGTAATGGGTAATAAAGCTGGATAGGAGTCTATTAGTAAAGCGGAGTAGTTTTAGAGCTAGGAGTCTTTTTGTTATAATCTTATGCTTTTTTATAAGTAAGTCTTTGTCTATAAATGCTGGTGCTATACTACCGCTATTAATAAGGCTTACTGCATCGGGAAAATATTCGCAGGCTGGGTTTCAAGTTGACTTTGTTAAGCGCGTTTCGCGTAATTGACATGCAATTGACCAACTTGACACATTTAAAAGTTAAATAACACGCAGTTGACCAACTTGACAACTTTTAGAGCTAACTATATATTTCTTAACATGCAATTGGCCAACTTGGCGACTCTTAAAGCTAATGATATATTTCTTGACATGCAATTGGCCAACTTAACAACTTTTAAAGCTAACTATATATTTCTTAATATGCAATTAAGGTAAAGCTATATACCAATTACGTAAATAAATTTTTACTATTTTCTTAGCCTGCAGTATAATATATATTAAGACAATTTTATATAATCTTATATAGTCTAATATAGTCTCATCACTCGGAGGCTCTACACGAAGCTCTACACGAAGCTCTACACGAAGCTCTACACGAAGCTCTACACGAAGCTCTGCACGAAGCTCTGCACGAAGCTCTGCACGAAGCTCTGCACGAAGCTCTGCACGAAGCTCT
>Ga0307507_10003702_pt1 | contig 28885 bp, 30 predicted proteins | sample 7_EM_MG_FD_207223 | JGI IMG/M metagenome (GOLD analysis project Ga0307507, IMG submission 207223) | Populus trichocarpa ectomycorrhiza microbial communities from riparian zone in the Pacific Northwest, United States - 7_EM | ecosystem: Host-associated > Plants > Roots > Unclassified | place... | reverse complement strand
ATATACAAAAAGGGCCCGTGAAATCCTAATTTTGAGTTGCGAAACTTAAAAAAAAGAGAAAGCCCGGGCCGATGACAAAAATACAAAAGAAAGCGATACGCGCAGCCATACTAAAGGCGGGAAAAAATTTAGGATAGGTAATGTGTACATCGTTGAGGAACACAGCTCTGTGGTTAACGCGGCTTAAAACTAACCGAGGGCTTAATACTTTAAAACAAAACCGTGATTTGCATGTGGGCGCACAGGCCTGGAGGCCTGCGGCAGCGGGAAGTACTTGCGGTAGCGGGGGGGGGGGGCACAGCTATGCCTGCTTTGCGGAAATGCCCAACCTTACCAAAGTGCACATCGGCTACAATCAAAGCTTTTTGTTGTTGCCAGTAAATGGCCTTTTGGGGTAACAGTAAAAGATCCTGGTTGAGTAAATTAAAGGGAGTTGCCACACTAATCATCATAACAAAGGCAAAGTTAAAATTTATTTTTGTGAGATGGTATGAGGCAGATGTGCCGAGAGCAACCACAAAAAGATGCCAGGCGCAGGCTTGTTTAATATAAGATAGCTACCATCTTTGCAAGATTAATTTGTTTATCCTCTGTAACGCGGCCATTTAAAGGCCGGTACTAACGTGCAGATCATTACTGTTAGGGGTTTAGGGTACAAGATTGTATGGTGAGATTGGTTGCTCATTATCAACGGTCATTTATAACGAGAATTATTGTTTTCCAACTATAGGATTCAATTTATCTCTCAATACAGATTCTAAGAATGGAACTATTACGTCATAATTTTCCACATCCATTTTTAAGATTTTCACGCGAAATATGCTGCCATAAAGATTTTTACGAGCTTTAAGCTTCATAGCGAAAGTGGTTTTGGTTAGCTCTTTTATTATATGTTCATTAATTCGATTCCCAACGTTTCTACTTTTGCCGATATACAGTGGAACCCATTCATTAATCAGCGAATGAGTTTTAGTTCTTATAGCCTTTATTCCGGGAGTAAATTTCCTATCGTAATCAGGATGACGCCAAAGTGTTTTAAAGGCGGCCATCCATACTCGTGCATCTGGATTAAGTTCAGTGTTTTTTATTTCAAAAAGATATATTCCTTTAAAATTGAAGTTTTCGTCACAAATAACTTCTGTGTTTTCGTCTAAAGTGAATTCTGGAAGTTCTTCAAAGTTTAGATTTTCAACTATCGATTTAAGTTTCGCTAATTCAATTGTGATTGTTTTATCAATTGCGATTATTGACCGTAATTCATTTTCAAGGTTCATTTGTGATTGGTTTAGTTCGAGACGAAGCTATACATATTTTATTATAATCTTAAACAACTTAGCGTATTAGCTCGAAATAATTGATGTCGCCTCTGAGTCTCTTTGAAAAAGGAATCCAAGGTGATCCCCGATTTTCAGATTCCATTTAGCCGTTGGGTATTATTCCCGCTTTCTTATTACTTTTACCGCAACCAATACGGTTTACATGAGTAATACCTTTAACCGACCCATTCGCGTTCTTGTTGCCAAAGTAGGGCTCGACGGCCATGACCGCGGTGCACGCATTATAGCTACCTCCCTGCGCGATGCAGGCATGGAAGTAATTTATACCGGCCTGCGCCAAACGCCCGAAATGGTGGTGAATACCGCCCTGCAGGAGGATGTGGATGCTATTGGTATTTCCATATTATCCGGAGCGCACATGACTGTTTTTCCGAAAATCCTGAAATTGATAAAAGAAAAACAGATGGACGATGTGCTGGTAACCGGAGGCGGCATTATCCCCAATGATGATATGATTGCGCTGAAGGAGCAGGGGGTAGGTGAGCTTTTCCCTCCCGGAACCAATACGCAGGACATTGTAAAATATATTACCGATTGGGTGCACCTGCACCGCAATTTTTAAATAGCTATGCCAATGGAATTTGAAAATATATTGACAGAAACGAAAGATAGGATACAGTATATCACTATAAATCGTGAAAGCAAGCTCAATGCCCTTAACAAGGCTACCCTTGCCGAGCTGCATACTGCCTTTTTTAATGCTTTTAATAACCCGGCGGTCGGCGGTATCATTATAACAGGGGCAGGTGCCAAGGCCTTTGTTGCCGGTGCCGACATCAGTGAGTTTGCCAACTTTGATGTTGATGGCGGCACAGCACTTGCCCGCGATAATCAAAGTAAGGTTTTTGACCTGATTGCCAACGGCAGTAAACCTGTTATAGCTGCAATAAATGGTTTCGCCTTAGGCGGCGGATTGGAACTGGCGCTGGCCTGCCACATTCGTATAGCTGCCGAAACTGCCAAAATGGGCTTGCCCGAAGTAACGCTTGGCCTAATACCCGGCTATGGCGGTACGCAGCGCCTTACTCAATTAATAGGCAAAGGCAAAGCGCTGGAGATGATATTAACCGCCGATATGATTACAGCTGCCGATGCCCTTAAATATGGCCTGGTTACTCATGTAGTTAGCCAGGAAACGTTGTTAGCAAAAGCCGGAGAGTTGATGTTGAAAATTATATCAAGGGCCCCACTGGCACTATCTGCCGCCATCCGCTCGGTAAATGCCGGATTGACGGATGGCGTAAACGGCTATGAAACCGAGATAGATGAATTTGGAAAATGTTTTGGCACCGAAGATTTTAAAGAAGGAGTAGCTGCATTTTTACAGAAACGTAAAGCGGAGTTTAACGGGAGATAATTATTGAATTATCAGATCTTAATGTCTCAAAATACAAAAAATCTGCTTAGGTTCAGACAAAAAATTCCTGTCAGTCCTGCAAATTGCTAAATCGTATTATAGTTCCTTTATCCTGATGTTCCTGAAGTAGGCCTTATGCCGTGGCCCTGCAGGGCAATTAAAGGTATGAATACATTTTTTTTCGTCTTGATTCTTGACTCTTAACTCTTCTTCGAAACCTGCATTTTATCCGGTTCCACCTCCGGGTCGCAATGGTATTAAGTTAAGCGTTTTTTCGCGCAAAGACGCAGAGCCGCAAAGTGATTTGTTTATTTTTTCTTAGCGTCTTGGCGTCTTTGCGCGAAACTGAAATTTTAATATTATCCTTAACTTAATAGCATTGGAGAACCTGATACGAAAGGTATGAATACATTTTTTTCCGTCTTGATTCTTAACTCTTCTTTGAAACCTGCATTTTCTCCGGGTCCCAAAACATGGGGCTATTATTGTAATAACTATCGTTACATAACAGGGCAGGGGCAGCGGCGCGATAGCCAAATACAGCATCTTCAGTTACCTTGCCATTATTGCGGATGGCATTAAAAAAATTGTTCATATGATCGTACGGGCCACCCATGTAGCCTTTGTCGGCATCGTAGGTAATTTCTTCGGGCTGCAGCATCTTTTTGCGTTCGGCATAGCCAACACCGGCTTTCTTTAGCTTATCTAAATAAAAGGGATCGTCGCTGGCAAAAGTTTTGTTGCGCTTCAAGGTTACCTTATCCCAGGTAATATCCATCGAGCCTTCGCTGCCTACCAGTTTTAAATAGGTGGTGCCGCTGGTGCCATCCACAAAATTGCAGCGCAGCGAAAGGTTGAATGCGGGGTGCGCCTGGGTTTTGCTGTAATCAAAAGTCCCCAATAGTACATCTGGTACTTCGCGGCCATCGTTCCAGAAACGCAGTCCGCCGGATGCATAAATTTTATTCGGCCCCATCGAGCCGGTTATAAAGTGCAGGCTCGAGAAAAGGTGCACAAACAAGTCGCCGGCCATGCCGGTGCCATAATCGGTGTAGTTTCTCCAGCGGAAAAACCTTTTTTCGTCAAACGGGCGTTTTTTGGTATTGCTGATGTAGGTTTCCCAATCCAGCGTTTGGGGCGATGCATCTGCCGGGATGGGGTATTGCCAAACTTCCAGCGGTTCGCGGCGCGCCCAAAATCCTTCGGCATAATTCAGCTGGCCAATAGCGCCGCTTTTTAACAGCTCATGCGCTTTCTCGTTACCTAATGATGATACACCCTGGCTGCCTACCTGGAAAATTTTACCGGTATCCTGCTGGGCCTTTATTACGGCCGGGCCTTCGGTAATAGCATGTACCATAGGTTTTTCGCAGTACACGTGTTTACCGGCGTACATGGCATCAACAGATATTTGCTGGTGCCAATGATCGGGCGTGGCAATAATAACGGCATCAATATCTTTACGGTTCAGTATCTCTTTATAAACCCGGGTGGTAAAAATATCGGCGCCGTACTTGGTTTTGGCATCTTTAAGGCGGCCATCGTACAAATCGCAAACGGCAACCAGCTTTACACCGGGAATTTTTAGCGCTGTATCGGTATCGCTGTTGCCCATACCGCCGGCGCCTATCAGGGCGATGTTGATTTGGTCGTTGTTTTCAAAACCCAGCGGCCTTTTTAATATGGCGAAGGGTTTAACGGTACTTTGCAATGCAAACAGGCTGTTGCCAACGGCCACAGCGGCAGTGGTTGTGGTTAATTTTTTAATGAAACTTCGGCGCGAGGATTCTTGTTTTTCTTTCATAGATAAGGGACATTCAATTGATGTATAATTTATACTAAAAGAGAGCCGGTAAAAATAGGCCACCCTTTTCGGGCGGCTTTAATACATTGGTTTAACATTAAATTGGTTTTTAAAATTAGTGAATTGACTTAACATTTACACAAGCCCGTCAACTTAATCCAACCAGATAAAATCAATCAACATACAATCGCTATCTTTGCACACATTATAAAAATGAGCAAAACCATAACTCCGTACAATAATGAGCAGGCCACCAAGAAAGAACAGGTGGCCGATATGTTCAATAATATATCAAAAACCTACGATTTTTTGAACCATTTCATGTCTTTAGGCATCGATATTATCTGGCGCAAAAAGGCTATCAACGAGTTAAAAAAAGATCAGCCTAAACTTATCCTCGATGTGGCTACCGGCACCGGCGATTTTGCCTTTGAAGCTTTGAAGATACTGAAGCCCCAAAAAATTGTTGGCGTAGATATTTCCCGCGGAATGCTTGATATTGCGGAGCAAAAAATTGCGAAACGCGGCCTTGGCCATAAATTTGGTGTAAAACTTGGCGATTCGGAAAAGCTGCCATTCACCGATAGTGAGTTTGACGCGGTTACAGTAGCATACGGTGTGCGTAATTTTGAGAACCTGGAGGTTGGCCTGGCCGATATTCACCGGGTTTTAAAACCCGGTGGCAAAGCTGTGGTATTGGAGTTTTCAAAACCAAAGGCTTTCCCAATAAAACAGTTATACAATTTATACTTTAATTATATAACACCGGGTATTGGCAAGTTATTCAGTAAAGATTCGCGCGCATATAGCTATCTGCCCGAATCTGTTGCGGCCTTCCCCGATGGAAAAAAATTTGTGGCTTTAATGGATAAAGTAGGTTTTAAAAATACCAAACACAGGCCGTTGGCGTTTGGAATTTGTTCGATATATACAGGCGTTAAATGATCAAAAACCGGTACTTCTTACTTTTATGCCTTTTATTTTGCAGCAAAATTTCGCTGGCACAATATGTACCGGCATGGGGCGGAGGCGCCGATCAGCAAGATCTGAGCTTTGGTTTTAGCTTTAGTTATATAAGCAGCGACCTGCGGGTAGTTAAAAAGCCCGACTGGCGCAAACCCTTTTTTGATGCCGCTACCAACAAAAATATTACCGACTCGGTAAATAGCATAGGCTCAAAAAGTCAGCCTGGTTTTGCCATTGGCTTTTTAACCCGATACACCTTAACCGAACATTTTGAAGTGCGCGTAACCCCATCACTGGTTTTTGCCGACCGGAACCTGAGTTATACTTACGCCAACCCCGATCAGAACCAGGTAAAACAAATCCAAACAACTTCGGTTGAAGTGCCTCTGTCTTTTAAAATAAAATCGGACAGGTTGGGCGATTTTCGCGCTTATATTTTAGGGGGAGTAAAATACACTAAGGCCATCGGCACAAAAAAAGACGAAACCAATCTTGATCCTTTAGATAAGATGGTTAAAAACGTTGGCGGTTTTAGCTCTTACGAAGCGGGTCTGGGCTGCGATATCTATTTCGAGTTTTTTAAACTGTCGCCTCAAATAAAAGTATCTAACTCCTTTGGCAATATCCTGGCGCCCGAGAATCACCCGTTTTCGGCACCTATTAGTAAATTGTCGTTACATACGGTGATGTTTAGTTTGTTTTTTGAGTAGGGGAGTGTTTATTGTATGGCGGGCGTAGCCTCGCCGGGTGAGCCTTAGCCAGCGTTGTTTATATAACCCCAATATACAGTCGAACAGCCAGGAAATATCTGCCAGTTTTTCTATCTGCCGTACACATCAAAAAAAATCCGGCTTTTCAGCCGGACTTTCAGGTTTATTGATTTGGTTTGAAATTCAAGATTAAAGTTTTTCGCCATGCTGGCTGATATCCAGCCCCACAACTTCATCCTCGGCAGATACCCGGAGGGGAGAGATCATGTCTGTTATTTTAAGCAATAACAGCGATCCGAAAAACGCGAAAACAGATACACCCACCAATGCCAATAGCTGCACCAAAAAAAGGTGCGTTTCGCCGAAGAAAAGGCCGTTACCGGTGGTGTTTGCAGCGTTTACATGCTGATTGGCAAAAACACCGGTTAGCAGCATACCCACCATGCCACCCACCCCATGGCAAGGAAATACATCAAGTGTATCATCAATGGTAGTGCGTGTACGCCACTCCACAACCAGGTTACTGATTACCGCCGATATGATACCGATAGCCAGCGAATGAGGAACAGTTACATAACCTGCAGCCGGTGTAATGGCTACCAGGCCTACTACCGCGCCTATGCAGGTACCCATAGCCGATGGTTTGCGGCCACGCAGCATATCAAAAAATATCCAGGTAATACCACCCGCAGCCGAAGCTGTTGTACTGGTGGCCAAAGCGGTTACCGCCAAAGCATTTGCACCAAAGGCCGAGCCTGCATTAAAGCCAAACCAGCCAAACCATAAAAGCCCGGTGCCTATCATTACATAAGTAATACGGGCAGGCGAGTGGTTAGCCTCGTTGCGGCGTTTTAAATATAATGCGGAAGCCAGCGCAGCCCATCCGGCCGACATGTGTACTACCGTGCCGCCGGCAAAGTCAAGCACACCCAGTTTGGCCAGTATGCCATCGGGGTGCCAGGTGCAATGCGCCAGTGGCGAGAATATGAAGATAGAGAACAGTACCAAAAAAATAATGTAGGAGTTAAAACGGATCCGCTCGGCAAAGGCGCCGGTAATCAGCGCCGGGGTAATAATGGCGAATTTTAACTGGTACATGGCAAACAGCAACAAAGGTATGGTTGGCGCGGCTTTCCAGGTGGTATTGCCCAACATCCCCTTCATCATAAAAAAAGTAGCAGGGTTGCCAATAACGCCGTGAAAACTTTCGCCAAAGGCCAGGCTAAAACCAAAAATGCCCCACAATACCGTGATGATAACCATACAAACAATGCTTTGCAACATGGTAGATATCACGTTTTTTTTGTTTACCATACCGCCGTAAAAGAAAGCAAGCCCCGGTGTCATGATCAAAACAAGCGCGGTCGACATCAGCATCCAGGCAATATCCCCCGTATTAAAATTGGGATTGCCGGAGTTTTTGAACTCGACTGATGGAAATAAGAAAGTGAGCGTAAGAATTATGAGTATTATTAGAAAAGGAATATACCGCTTCATTAAATTTCAGATCCGTTAAAAAACAGACCAAATTAATACTTTTCTGCCTATAAAAAGATAATAATGTTAATTTTATATTAAATAGGTAATAAAAAATTACGTTTATAGGTATTTTAAAACCAAATCAGGAAAAACACCCAATAAAATTAACACAAAACTTATAATGACCACCAAAATGAGCGAATTATAAGATTTTTTATATTCAATATCCTGATTTTCTGACCTTTTAAGGAATAAGTTAAGCGGAATTTTAATATAGTAAAACAAACTTACCACCGTTGTTAAAGCCCCGGTAGCCATCAACAGCATCAGCCAGATACTATGATTTTGCTGATAAAGACCATACGCTGCCGAAAACACAAATACCTTACCCGTAAAGCCGGCACTCACCGGCAAGCCTGTAAGCGATATCAGTATGATGGTAAAACAAACCCCGGCAACAGGATACTTTAAACCAAGGCCCTTATAAGCGTCAAGGTTTTCGGCACCCATTACGTTGTTAAAATAAGTTGCCAGCACCAATGCGCCAATGTTGGCCAATGCATAAACCAACAGGTAGTAAGTTAAAGCCGAGATGCCTTGCTGATTAAGTACCACCACAGCCATCAGCGCAAAGCCGGTATGGCCAATGCTGGAGTAAGCCAGCATTCGTTTAATATTGCTTTGTAATACCGCGGCAAAATTGCCCGCTATCATGCTGATAATACCGGCTACTGATAGCCCAATAACCAGATTGAACCCGGTATTGGCACCCAGCAATATAAAAGGTGGTAAAAAATTAACCAATAAAGCAAATGCAGCAATTTTGGGTAAGGTAGACAGGTATGCGGTAACCGGGGTTGGTGCCCCTTGGTACACATCGGGCACCCAAAAATGAACGGGGACAAAAGATAGCTTAAAACCTATGCCTACCAATACCAGCACTATGGCAAAGGCCGAACTCAGGTGGTTGACCTTTAAAAGCTCCATAACGGTATTGTGCTGCAAAATATCCAGCGAACCGCTGAACGCATATAGCAATGAAATACCATAAAGCATAATGGCCGACGATGCAGCGCCAAACAATACATATTTTAAGCCCGCCTCTGTACTGAAAGCATTTTCGCTCCGGTAAGCTACCATTAAATACGACGCGATGGAAACCATCTCGATAGCAAGGTAGATAGACAGCAGGTTTACAGCCATCATCATTAAATGCAGGCCGAATATGGACGCTATGGTAATGGTATATAAATCTGATAAGCCTTTTTGATGGCTTTTCAGCTTCTCGTCCCAGGTAAAATATAACAGCAGGATAAGGGCCAGCACATCGATAATGAGCTTAAACCAGATACCGAAACGGCGCAGTAACAGCATTTGGCTAAACAGCAGGTGGTTGCCGTCCAATATCAACCCAAATTGCTTTAAATCAGCAAATACAACCAGCAGTACGCCTGTAACGGCTACCATACGGCAGTAACCGGCAGATGTTTTACCAAAAAGCAGGTCGGTTATCATCACAAACACAAACAGCAAACCCAGGTATGCTTCGGGCAAAAAATAGTGCAGGCTGGCAATTACCTGGGTTAGCTGTTCGGATATGTTGGTGAGCAGTTGGTGCATTTATATTATTTGGTGTGTAAAAATTGTATAAAAGCAAGTACCGAATCATTGATCTTATCAAAAACCAATGATGGCATTATACCCAATGCCAGGGCGATGATGGCTAATGGCGCAAGGGTAAGTTTCTCGCGCAGGTTTAAATCTGTCAGCGCTGTTTTCCAAACGGCGCCACCTTTTAATGATTCTTTACCGAAAAACATGCGCTGCAGTGTCCATAAAAAGTAAGCCGCGCCAAACAGTATGCCCAGGGTGCCGCAAATAGCCATCCAATAGGGCAGTAAACCATTTTCTGTATGCGATTTAAATACGCCTGCTAATGTAAACGCCTCGGCCACAAATGCCGAAAAGCCCGGCAACCCCAACGAGGCGAAAAACGCGATCATGACAAAGACCGTATATTTTGGCATCAGGGCACCCAGGCCACGGAAATGGTAAATATCCCTGTCATGCACCCGGTTATAGATAACCCCTACCAGGAAGAATAGCATGGTTGATAAAAAGCCGTGGCTCACCATTTGCATTACGGCTCCGCTTACGCCCTCGGCAGTTTGCGAGGCGATGCCCAATAACACAAAACCCATGTGCGATACCGATGAATAAGCGATCATCCGTTTCAGATCTCGCTGGGCAAGCGCGTTAAACGCGCCGTATAAAATAGAGATAACACCGAACAGGCCCAACCAAAAGGCATGCGCAGTAGCTACTTCGGGGAAGATGCCTATGCAGATGCGGATAATACCGTAGCCGCCTATTTTTAACAGGATACCGGCCAAAATAATAGATACCGGCGTAGGTGCCTCTACGTGGGCATCGGGTAGCCAGGTGTGCAAGGGCACTAAAGGCACTTTAATAGCGAAGGCGATAAACAATACCACGAAGCCTACGGTCCGCGCAGGCATGCCCAATATGGTTTGGTGGCCTGCCAGTGAAAATACCGATCCGGCATTGAAGTTGGCCGGGTTCATCATTTGCACCATGTTAAACGTATGGTTCCCGGTGGTTGGGTCGGTAACGGAAAGGTATAAACCTACCATCACCAATAACATAAACACCGAACCGAACAGGGTGTATAAAAAGAATTTAATGGAAGCATACTCGCGCCGTGCACCGCCCCACATCCCTATCAGGAAATACAGTGGTAACAGCATCAGCTCGTAAAACATGTAAAACAGGAAGAAATCCAGCGCGCAAAACACACCGATAACGGCCATATCCAACAATAAAAACAACAGGAAAAAACCTTTAAGGTTGCTCTTGATTTCCCAGCAGGCCAGGGTGGCTATCACCAATACCAGCGATGTCATCACCAGCAGGGTAATGGAAATGCCATCTATCCCCACAAAATAATCAATCTGCATTTTGCCCAGGCTGCCCAGGTTAAGGCCTATCCATGGCAGTTTTTGTACAAACTGAAATTGCTCTTCGTGGTTAATACCGCCAAAACCCGCGCCTGTTTTAAAGTTCAGGTACATCCAGATGCTGATGCCCAGTTGGATCAAAGTAGCGCCAAGTGTTATATATTTAAAACTGTTGCGCATACTTGATGGCAACAGCATAATGATAATGCCGAACAGTACAGGTATAAATATGAGTAGCGTTAATATATTCATCAGGTTTATATCAGTATTTTTAAAATAAACAGCAGCAGCACAATGGCCAGCATGCTAAACAAATAATATTGCACTTTACCGCCCTGGAATTTACGTGCAAAATTGCCAATACTTTGTACAATGGCAGCCACCAGGTGCAAAAATCCATCGACGATATATTTATCCGCCCAGGCGGCAAAACCGGCAACATATCTGCTCACAGCAGCAAGCAAATGGATAAATCCATCAATAATATTTTTATCAAACCAGTACATGAACTTACCCAGCCCTAATACGGGTTTTACAAATACACGTTTGTATATTTTATCAAAGTACCATTGGTTGTATGATAAGCGGTAAAAGAAACCGGTTTGCGGGAACAAAAAACCGCTTTGTTTTACATAGATGGTATAAGCAGCGTAAATGACCAGTAAGCTGAAAATATTTACCAGTACCGGGATGGTAAGGTGATAAATGCTCTCGAACTTAGCCAGGCTGTGCAGTCTTAAACCGCTGGATAACCAAGCCTGCTCATAGGAAAACGGATTAAATGAAAACAGCGGAAAGCAGCAGCAAAGGGCCAGTAGTACCAAAGGCAGTTTGTATTGCCAACCGCCATCGCCCATGTGTATTTTTAAACCGGGATATATTTGAGGAAGCCTGAATTGGCCAAAGAAAACTTTGAAGATGAGCCTTGCTACGTAGAATGCCGTGAGCCAGCTGGTCAACAGCGCCATGACGGGGATAATTTTAAACCACGCCGCTTTGCCGTCGCTCCATTCAAAAGCCTGGATCAGGATGCCGTCTTTTGACAGGTAGCCCGATGTAAGCGGCAAGCCTATCAACGCTAAACCACCAATAAGGGCAACGACGAAGGTTAGCGGCAATTTTTTACGCAGACCTCCCATTAGCGAAATATCCTGCGGATCGATATCGAGGTTGTTTTCTTCTTTAACATGCTGCATTTCGTGGATCACGATACCGGCTACCAGGAAAAGCAAACATTTAAAAAAAGCATGCGTAGCCAAATGGAACAGCGACGATGAGTAAGCACCTACCCCCATACCCAAAACCATAAAACCTAATTGCGATATGGTAGAATAAGCCAGCACCCATTTTAAATCATTTTGTGTAAGCGCAATGGTTGCCGCCATAAAAGCAGTAAAGCAGCCAATGCAGGCGAGTATGGTAAGCTCTGTTTGGGTAAACATTGGATATACCCTGCCTAACAGGAACACACCTGCTGCAACCATAGTAGCAGCATGTATTAAGGCCGAAACAGAAGTTGGCCCTTCCATAGCATCGGGCAACCAGGTATGCAATGGAAACTGTGCCGATTTAGCAGCGACTGCTAAAACGATACCAGCAACGGCGATGTATTGCCAGATGGCAGGCAAAAAAGCGGAATCTATACCGTCTGTTGTCCAGACTTCGTGAATGGAACTGTGGCTAACCAACCCATTTTGCTCAAACAACGTATTGATATCAAAAGTGCCATACATGGCAAACAGAATAATAATGGCGCTTAGCAAACCAATATCACCTATCCTGTTCATAATAAAGGCTTTTTTATTAGCCTGTACAGCTTTATCTTTTGTAAACCAAAAACCAATTAACAAGTATGATGAAAAGCCCACGAGTTCCCAGAAAGCATAAAACAGCACCAGGTTATCCACAACTACCAAAGCCAGCATGCTGAAACAAAAGAAACTTAGGTAAGTGAAGTAGCGGCTATACCTGTCATCATACTTCATATACGCCGTAGAGTAAATATGCACCGGCAAAGCGATAACCGATACCAATAACAACATCAGCGCAGATAAATTATTGAGTAGGATACCCGCGTAAACTTTAGTATGCCCAGTAGTAAACCAAACCTGCTGCACATGTATTTGTGGATTATTCCATATCCCGGCAAATACCCTGGCAGCAAAAACACAGCTCAACAAAATAGCCACGGTAGATACCCAACCCGCAACTTTGCTTTTCACCGGCAGGCAAAAGTTTACCAAAGCAGCAAGTAGCGGCGATGCAACAGCTGCGAGGGTGCAGGTGATGAGGGTGAGATCGGTATGGGATAATTGGTTATTCAATTTATTTTGTTGTGATAACTAAAACCGGGGTTCCATCCAAATATTCTGCCTTAGTTGATTTTTCAATAAAAGTGACCTTCTTTATTTTGTCTCCCGGTATAGCATATAATTTTTTCACAATGTCCGATGCATTATTTCCGAGTAGTACATTGCCGTCTACAACGTATTTAAAACGGGATTCATCCCCGTTTTTTAACTTTAGATATTTTATATACTCCGCCGAAAAAGCGCCAAATTTTTTCTGATACTGATTTATGGCAAAATGCTTTGTAATTACAACCACAATATCACCTTTAACCTGGCTTAAAGAAGGGTCGGACATTTTGCCCTTTTTCAAAATATCAATACTGATGATATCTTCCGGTTTTAACCCGTCTATTTTATTTTTAGATGATAACTCCCCGTCTAAAATATAGATTGCACTATCTATTTTCATCAGCGTATAACTGGCTGTATCTGAACGGTCGGCAGTTATTAAAATGGCTCCATCAACTGCTTGCGAGCCATAAATATTGGTTGAGCCCGGTGGCTTTAGAAACTCTATTGCCGAAATATTTTTTATATCAAAGGGCTTGCTATCTGCTTTATAAATAAACCCATCTATTACTACCAACGGCTTACCCTTTACTTTTATAAGGTCATATATCTTTTGGATAGAAACATTTCGCAACGTATCTACCTTTTGCGCATTCGCAACTCCTGCCATGTTGATCAACAATAAAAAAGATAAAAGAAACTTTCTCATCATCAATCCCTCAAATTATTAATCTTACCCGGATCAATGGTTTTATATTTCCTGTACACATTCAGGATGATAGCCAATGCAACCGCTGTTGTTGCCGCTGCCAATACAATGGCAAACAGGGCGAATATTTGTCCGCTATTGTTTGCGCTATCGTGCTTGCCAAAAGCTACCAGGTTTAATATGGCGGCGTTTAATATCAGCTCTATACCGATCAGGATCTGTATGGCGTTACGTTTTGATACAATCATGTACAGGCCGATGCAAAATAGCATTACACTCACAATCAAAAAGTCGGTTAATGAGATCATGCCTCGGCCTCCTTACGTGACAGGTGCGCCGCGCCAACCAATGCCATCAATAGTAAAATGGAAATAGCCTCAAAAGGCAACAGGTAACGCGTCATTAAGTTAACGCCTATGTTATCAATCATCACCACATTTGGTGTAATGGTATTTTTATTGGCGATAGAGTCCTTTACCCAGCTTAGGTTATTTACATCGGCCTTTAATACAACATTAATCATCACGATAAAAAACAAGGCCGCAAGTAGTATTGCCGGCAATTTACCGATGCTGAAGAATTTACCTTTTTGCTGCTGCAAAACATCAAGCGTTTCTTTGCCCGATAACATAAAGGCAAACAGGATGAGCACCAATATTCCGCCTACATAGATTACCACCTGCGTAACCGCCACAAAATCGGCCAGGGCCAAAACGTACAGGCCGGCCAGGGCAAACAGGGTGACAAAAAATACAAATATGCTGCGCACCAAATTAGTGGTTGATGCCGCGTACAACGCCGAAGCCACCGCTATTAAACTCATAAAATAAAACAGCACGCGGACTAAACTCATACCCCGCCCTCCTTTTTTTGCATGGCGGCCAGTTTGGCAGCTTGCTTTTCGGCCTGTTGCTTATCAAACAAGGCACGTTTTTCGGCAGCAACCTCGGGCGGCATGTCTGAGAACTCGTAAACCAGGTCGCTTAATTCAAAAACGGTTTTATCGTATTGGTTGGTCATCACTATGCACTCGGTTGGGCACACAATGGTGCACAGGCCACAGTACATGCATTTGGCCATATCAATATCAAACTTAGCAGCGTAAAGGCGTTTAGTGGTGCCGTCGGATGTTTGGCCGATGGCTTCGGTAGCCTTTATCGCTTCAATATCAATACAATCTACCGGGCATACTTTGGCGCATAAATCGCACACAATACAGTCGTCCATCTCCACATCCAGCTGGTATCGGCCAATTTCGGGCACCGGCAATTGCTGCTTAGGATACTGGATGGTGTTAGTCCCTTTTTCCAGTTGTTTAAAGTAATTACTATCGCTTACTGTTGTAATCTTCCGCGCAGAATTATTGGCAAACAAATGCTTCACGGTAAGGCTTAAACCTTTCCATGCCGTTTTAAAACCGTTGATTAGCCTCGTTACCAAATTCTAATATTGAAATTCTAAATCCTAATTGCTAAATCCTAAATTCTAATTGTCTGAACCGGGATTTATCAGATTAAAGGATTACCCCGATTTTAACTTCTTACTTCGTGGTTCGAAATTGCTTTCTTCCCTTTACCTTTCGCCTTTACCCTTTCACCTCAAATTACATCAGCCACACTCTCCAAACACCCGATATCAGCACACATAAAAACGATAGCGGGGTGAGTACTTTCCAGCAAAGGTTCATCAGTTGATCTACCCGGAAACGGGGCAGTGTCCACCTGATCCACATCTGGATGGCTACCAGCCCTAACGTTTTTAGGCTTACCCATAAAATGCCCCACCACATGCCGGTCGTCCAGTCGGCTAAATGTACAGGACCTATATTTGGAAATGGGGTATTCCACGCACCTAAAAACAGGATCACTCCTATCATGCTCACCAAAAACATCATCGAATACTCGGCCAAAAAAACCAGCGCGAAACGGATGCCTGTAAACTCGGTATGGAAACCCGCCACCAGCTCCGATTCTGCTTCAGGAATATCAAAGGGGGCGCGGTTACTTTCGGCCAATGAGGCTATAAAATAAATTACAAATGCGATGATGAGATGGGGGGCGCGGAATATATTCCAGCTCAACAAGCCACCTGTTGCGGTTACGTCCCAAAAGCCTGCAAATTTTATTTTCTCTGGCGATAACACCCCTTGCTGCATGGCCACAGCCTGCAGATCCAGTGTTTGGGCGATCATCACTACGGATATAATGGCAAAGCCCGCTGGGATCTCATAGGATATAATCTGCGCGGCTGAGCGCATGGCGCCTAATATAGAATACTTGTTATTTGATCCCCATCCCGCCATCAGGATACCCAATGTTTCGATTGAGATAATTGCGAAGATATAGTAGATGCCTAAATTTATTTTTGATGGGATGAGTCCCGGCCCCCAGGGCAGGGCAGCAAAGCCCATATATACCGCTATAAATATTATAGCGGGCGCCAGCATAAACAGCCATTTATCGGCAGCTGCCGGGATGATGAGCTCTTTTTGGATCATCTTCATAATATCGGCCAGGGTTTGCAGCGAACCAAATTTACCGGTTTCGGTGGGGCCAAGCCTGTCTTGTATAAATGCGGAGATCTTCCGCTCGGCATAAACACCAAACAACGCAAAAAAGGCCGAAAAACTGAACAACCCTATAGCAACAATAAAATATGTGATATAATAATTCAAGCGCTTTTTTGATGAAGCTGCAAACTTACTAAATGTTGAGTTATTTTAGACGACAAGTTTAGTATAGTTTACACGATTTAAGGATTTAACAAGATTAACAGGATTTTAACAAAATCGCCGACAAAACCCTGCAAAATCAAGAAAATCATGTTTACACGATTTAAGGATTTAACAAGATTAACAGGATTTTAGCAAAATCGCCGATAAAAATCCTGTTAATCCTGCAAAATCAAGAAAATCGTGTTAACACGTAACCAAATCATTGGCCGAAATGAACGTCGATTTCACCGGCTGCGAGAAAAACAGCGAGGCGTGATGATCAAAATCGGCAGTATCATCTGTTGTGGTAAAAAACTGGTTGGTGCCATTTTTGCTGAGTCTGGTCTCCATTTCGGGATGACGTTGCAGGTAATCAACCAGGCTTTTGGCTACAATATCGCCCTGGGCTACTACTTTAACATAAGCAGGCAGATGCGCCTCAATTTTATCCTGTATAATAGGATAATGCGTACAGGCCAATAAAATGGTATCAATAGCCGGCGATTGTGCCATTACTTCATCAAGGTATAATTTCACAAAATAATCGGCACCGGGCTGGTCGTACTCGCCGTTTTCTATCAGTGGCACCCAAAGCGGACAGGCTTGCTGGTAAACTTTTACATCCGGAAAAAAATTTTGGATCTCGATAAGGTATGAGCCCGACTGTACTGTTCCTTTGGTGCCAAGCACCGCTATTTGTTTGCTTTTGGTGTAGTTGCCAATAATTTCGGCAGTAGGCCTTATAACGCCTAATACGCGTTTTGTGGGGTCGGCATTTTTTAAATCCTTTTGTTGAATAGTGCGCAGTGCTTTGGCCGATGCGGTATTGCAGGCCAGCACTACCAGCGGGCAACCCTGTGCAAACATCCATTGCACACACTCCCAGGTATATTCATGAATGGTTTTAAACGAGCGGTTGCCGTAAGGCGCGCGGGCGTTATCGCCCAGGTAAAGATAATCGTAACCCGGCAGCCGGCCGATGATTGATTTAAAAACCGTGAGGCCCCCAAAACCCGAATCAAAAATACCAATAGGTTGATTGTGCATATACAAACATAAAAAAAGCGCCCCGTAAATACAGGGCGCTTTTTTATAAATGACTAATGGTTAATATTATTTTAAACCTAATTGTGCTTTTACAGCAGCCATCAAATCGTCGGCTTCTGGTGATACCAACAGGCTAACCTGCGATGAATCTAATACATATGCGTAACCTTTTGTTTTGGCAACTGCCTGTACTGCAGCAGTAGCTTTATCAAAAAGTGGTTTGCCTAATTCATTCTTTTTAGCTTCAACTTTTTGCTGAGCGTCTGTTTGATAATCAGACATACGTTTTTGCATATCCTGTAACTCAGCACCTTTTTGGCTGCGTACGGCATCGGTCATAGTAGCCTGAGTTTTTTGGAATTCAGTGCCTTTTTGAGTATACTCATTATTCATGTTGGTAAGTACATCAATAAAAGTTTTCTGGTAAGCCTGAATCTGGGCCGAAACGGTTTTAGTTTCGGGCATAGCGTCAATAACCGCATTAAAATTAATATGGCCAATTTTGGTCTGCGCATTGGCAAAGTTGCCGGCAAATATCATCCCTACTGCAACTAAAGCAACTTTAAATAGTTTTTTCATTTTTCTTGTCCTGTGTTTAATAATAGTTTTGTTCTGTTTTTATTTTTATTCAAAATTTATTTGGCTAATACACCGGGCTTAAGCCCTAATTTGGTTATCACCTCTGCACTTTTATCAAACCTTGGGTTTGCGTACAGCATAATTACCTCACTGTTTTTATCAAAAATGATATCTAAATCATTGCTTTCGGCTACGGCCTGTACAGCTTTAGATACCCTATCCTGAATTGGTTTAACCAACGAGGTGCTTTTTTGTGAAAGCTCGCCATCAGGCCCAAATTTTTGACGCTGAAAATCTTTGGCTGCTTTTTCCTTATCTACAATTTCGGCCTCGCGGCGTTTTTTCATATCGGCCGTCATCAGCACTTGGTCGGCCTGGTAGGCTTTATATAAACGGTCAATTTCCTGAAAACGGCCATCAACCTCTTTTTGCCATTGATCAGACAAAGCAGCCAGTTGCTTTTGCGACGACGCGTATTCGGGCATATGTTTCAATATATAATCCGAATCTACATATGCAACCCGTTGTGCATAAGCCCCGGCAAATGCAGTTAACGTTAAAAAGGCTACTAAAATTATCTTTTTCATATATCGCGGTGCAAATTAATTAAATCCGCCAGATAAACTCTGAGAAATTGTAAAATGGAACTGCCCCCTGTTTGCATCAGGCGCGCCCGGTATTTTATCAAATCCATAGCCATAATCTAATCCAAGCAAGCCAAATATAGGTAAAAATATTCTTGCACCCACACCTACCGAACGACGTACGTTAAACGGATTGAACTGGCTAAAATTGTTCCAAACGTTTCCACCCTCGGCAAATGCCAACAAAAATATGGTTGCCGACTGGCTGGCGATAACCGGATGGCGTAACTCCATTGTGTATTTATTATAAATGGTGCTACCTGTGTTGCTATTTTGATTTTCGTTTGAACCTTCGGGCACAATGGAGAAGTTTTGGTAACCCCTTAGGCCGATGATTTCACTACCCTGTAAAAACTGGTAGCTTTGCATACCGTCGCCACCTAATTTAAAGCGCTCAAACGGCGATGGGCCCACTTCTTTGTTATACATACCCAGGAAACCAAACCTTACCTGGCTCATCAGCACAAACTTACCAACAATTTTGTTAAACCACTGCGCATCGTATTTGAATTTATAGTACTCCACAAAGTGGTAACGCTCCTGCGGGGTGGCCACTTTGTAATTCACATTGTTGAACATGGAATATGGAGGCGTAGCCTGTATGGTAAGTTTAATGTTTGAACCCTGTGTAGGGAAAATAGGCACATCAATAGAGTTACGTGTTAATTCCTGTGTTAACTTGATGTTGAACGATGTACCGTTACTAAACAGGTAACCGGTGTAGTTATCAAGGTTATAGTGGTCAAAGTTTAATGAGTAGTTAAGCTGGAAATAGTTATCAGGCCATTTTAAACGTTTACCCAGGGTAATACCAACACCGTTAATACGCAGGTTATTGTAGTAAGGGCTTGTTTTTGCATAGTATTGCCCGGTCGAGCTACCCTGTGTATAGGCCGATAAAGCAAAGTAAATTGGTTTTTTACCACCTAACCACGGCTCACTGAATGTGAACGAAAAGTTTTGATAAGTACGGCCGCTTGACTGGCCCCTTAAGCTTAGCTTTTGCCCATCGCCTTTTGGCAGTGGCTTATAGGCTTTAAGGTTGAAAATATTACGTAACGAGAAGTTGTTGAACGTAAGCCCCAGTGTACCAACCAGCTGACCGCCGCCAAAACCGCCCGAAAGCTCAATCTGGTCCGATGGTTTTTCAACTACGTTGTAAACAATATCTACAGTACCATCCTGCGGATTGATGTTGGTTGGCTTAGGCTCTGTTTTCTGCTCGTCAAAGTTACCCAGCTGGCCAATTTCACGTGCACTGCGAATCAATAACTCTTTGTTGAATTTTTGCCCTGGTTTGGTCTGGATTTCGCGCAACACAACCTTATCGTTGGTTACATCATTCCCTTTAAGGCTTACACGGTTAATGGTGTATTGCGGGCCTTCGTAAATACGGATATCCAAATCGACAGTATCATTATAAATCCTTCTTTGTACCGGGTCGGCGTTGAAGGTTAAATAACCGTCATTTAAATAAAGCGATGAAACATCATCATTGCTTGGCGTTGGGCCGCTTAAGCGTTTGTTTAACTCATCTTCGCTAAATACATCGCCTTTTTTAACGTGCAGTATGCGCTCCAATATATCTGCAGAGTATTTGGCGTTACCGCTCCAGGTTACTTTACCAAAGTAATATTTAGGGCCTTCGTAAACTTTTATTTTTACGTTAACCGTCTGATCGTTGTGTTTCCAAACAGAATCGCTTACCAGTTCGGCATCACGATAGCCTTTGCCCTGCATTTTTTCGATAAGGTTTAGCTTATCTTCTTCATACTTATCCTGCTTAAATTTCTTCGATCCAAAAAGGTTATACCAATGCTTTCTGCGGGTTTTGCTTAAATAGCCACGCAAATCGCCTTGCGAAAAGGCTTTATTCCCTTCAAAAATAACGTCGTTTATTTTAACTTTTGTTTTCTTATCAATTTTAACATCCAGTATCACGCTGTTAGCATCTCCCGGATCTTTACGCTGGGTGATGGTAACAGTACAGTTTAAAAAACCTTTTTCGTTAAAATGTCTTTTGATAATGGCCGATGTTGTGCTCAGTAAATTCTCGTTTACTATTTTACCGGTTTTATCGGTCAATTTTTTCTGAACATCTTCTATTTCGCCTTTGCGGATACCTGTAATATGCAGGCGCGACAAACGTGGGCGCTCTACAACAACAATCTCCAGGTAAACGGTATCCATGTTAATTTTGGTAATATTTAACTGTACATCGTCAAATAAACCCTGCTCGTATAGCTTCTTTATTACTTCGGCATTACGCTCGCCTGGCAGGTTAATACGGTCGCCTTTGGTTAGTTTAGATAGCAATATCAGGTTGTCTTTATCAAGATATTTTACGCCACTTACACTAATACCACCAATAATATAATCGCGCGGATTGAGGTAACTTAAACTATCGGCCGGTATCTGTTTGGTGAGTTGTGGCCTTGGCGCATTTGAAACCTGGGCCAGTGCAGCAGTACCAAAAACAGTGAAAAGAATAGCAAAAAGAAATTTATACATTCGAATATTTTAGTGGGCTAAAATTAATTTATACAGTTGTTAAAATTTGTTAAAAGAAAAAATTTAGTTAACCTGCTCGCTCGTCATACCAAAACGGCGTTCGCGTTTTTGATAATCAAGTATAGCTTCGTACAAATCTTCCTTCCTGAAATCGGGCCATAGCTTGGTTGTAAAATACAATTCGGCGTAGGCAATTTGCCATAATAAATAGTTGCTTATTCTATACTCGCCGCCGGTACGTATCAATAGTTCGGGGTCGGGCATATCGTTGGTAAATAAGTTGCGTTCAAAAACAGCTTCGTTAATATCTTCAATCTCCAGTTCGCCGCTTTTTACCTGCGCCGCTATATTTTTGGCAGCATGTAAAATTTCGCGCCTGGAGCCGTAACTTAAAGCCAGTGTAAGAATCACTCCGGTGTTATCCTTAGTGGTTTCCATGGCGTTGTTAAGTTCTTTTAAACATTTGGCAGGCAGCAAATCCAGATCGCCAATAGCATTAAGTTTAATGTTGTTTTTCATAAAACCGGCAATCTCCTTATGGATGGTGCTTACCATCAACTCCATAATGGCCATAACCTCAAACTTAGGGCGGTTCCAGTTTTCTGACGAGAAGGTATATAGTGTGATATATTTTACACCCAGTTTATCGCATCCTTCAACCACATCCCTCACAGATATCACGCCGTTATGGTGACCAAATACGCGTAATTTGCCTTTTTCCTTGGCCCACCGCCCATTGCCATCCATAATGATAGCTACGTGCTTAGGTAGTTTCAACAAATCAATCTGATCCAAATATTCCATATTGCTCATTATCAAAAGCCGGTGTTATGGCTATAAAAAAGACATGCCTGTTTTAAAATGTCGTCAATGCTATGTCTAATAAATATTTGTTTTTTAGACTAATCCGCTTTATAAATCAGCCGCCAACAGTCATAGTTAAATGCAACGTTGCCGGTTTTTTCAGGGTACAAAGGTAAAACTTACTTTGTATTTTTTTAGTATGCAGCAATAAAAGAAAATGTTATTGTAAATAATGCTGATAAATGTCATAAAAAACACATAAATGGCATTTTATACAGCTATTTATTTTAATTTATAAGCCAGCTAAACGCAAAAAAGGGCATCAACAGCCAATTAAATGGTAGTGATGCCCGTCAAAAGTATATGTGTAAGGTTAGGTGGAATTACTTGAATATCATTTTAATAAATGCCTTTTTGTTTTAAGGCATCTATATCGGGCGTGGCAATATCAACAATGGCGTATGACGGAATTTGGGTGATATTAAGCTCATCCAGCGTGTTTACCATATTGCTGTAAACCGAATGGTCGCTTGGCTTAACAAGCACAATCATACTTTTACCGGATTTATCGTGCACTTTCTTACTGGTTTCCATTATCGCGTGCCTAAGCCCATCATTATTAAAATTGGTAACAGTAGGCGGTATTACCGGGTTTTTCAACTCGCCCAGGTACCACATAACCTTATCATTCTTTCCAAGGCAGATGGTAAGGCTCCGGCTGGCGGGGGTTCCTTCAGTTATCTCTCCTACCGGCATCGCCAAATCCATTGCTTTCGGCTTGGCCAAGGTTGTGGTCATAATAAAAAAAGTAATAAGCAGGAAAGCCAGGTCGACCATTGCGGTTAGATCAACCCTGAGATTTTGTTTTTTGCGCCCGTGGGCAGCACCTGATTTTTGGGAAGAAGCATTTAATTCGGCCATGACATTACAGTTTAAGGTTAAAATTCAAAACCAGTATTAAATACTGACTTTAGTATCAAAACGAACTATAAACTCATTTATTGCGCATTTAACAGAATTTAATTTGTTAAATATTGTTAAATTAGAATTTAATTTTGAAAATAACACCGCTTGGTAACAAAGGTATAGGAGATGGTAAGCCCGACTATAAAATAACTGTCGCGTGGCTTAAGATCGCCGCGCTGGGTGCCGGCCGAGCCAATGTAGATGCCGCTTTTTTCGCCCGACCGGTCGGATAATGCCCGGGCAACGCCGGTTAATTTGCTTTTATCGGCATATGTACCGCTTACATCATCAAGGTAATCGGTAAAGGTGTATCGGTAGCCCATATCTGCCGCCAGGCTAAACTTTCCGCCTATATTGTACTTTACACCTATCCCATACGGAATTACCATGGTATTATCGCCGTACGGGGTTTTCTGTCCTTCGGTTTTCAATTGCCTGAGCGATCCTGCACTGCCATTATAAACCGTGCGCGGGTCATAAGTAGCAATGCCTATGCCTGCATATATAAAAGGTGTAAATTTGTTAGGCCCGGCATCGGGTATGTATTTCAGGAAATTAAATTCGCCTATAACGCCAATCTCCATTACCCCATCGGTAAAACTGAGGTTACGATCACGAAATTGCTGGCTGGAAGACGTACTGTCGGCCACGCCAAATTTAGCGTAACTGAAATTGAGCTTTGCCGAAAAGTAACCGTCAAAATTGCGTTTAACATACAGGCCGGCAGAGCCTCCGCTTATTTTAACCGGGTTATCGGGATTTAAATCGCCAATGTAGCCTGCCCCGCCAACAGAGCCGCCTACCTCCCAGGTTTGTGCCTGTACATGATACGAAAATATTAAAAGGAGTGCAAACAGTACAAATTTGGGCATCAAGCAAAATTAATAATTACGGGCATCCAATCCCCATAATAGTTTGTTTCTTAACGTGGTTAAGTAACTTTCATTATTTAACCTGATTAAATTTAGCTGGAAGTTTGCTTTTTGTACCAGGAATCTCATGGTTTCGTCCATAACAGCCATCCGCGAATCGCATGATACCAGGTATTTGGAGCTTCGGGTTTCCACTTCGAAACATAGCTTACTGTTATCGGGCAATATAATTGGCCGCACGTTAAGGTTATGCGGCGATACCGGGGTAACTACAATACTGTTTGATTGCGGGAATATGATTGGTCCGCCGCAGCTTAACGAATAAGCGGTTGAACCGGTCGATGTTGATATAATCAATCCATCGCCCCAGTAGGAGTTTAAAAACTCATCGTTTAAAAACACGTGGGTGATGATCATGGCCGCATCATCGCGCTTGTGGATAGTTACATCGTTAAGCGCGAAGTTATCATTGCCAAATACGTTTGTTTTTGAATCGATGCTGAGCAGTTCGCGGCAATCCAGCGTAAACTCCCTGTTTACTACGGCGTGTATAGCCGCGGTGATATCGCTTTTATTCACGCTGGCCAAAAAGCCCAGCCTGCCAAAATTGATACCGATAACGGGGATGCCCGAATCGTGGATAACGGTTACCATATCCAGCAAGGTGCCATCACCGCCAAGCGTTATAAAAATATCTATAAAACCCTTTAATGAATCGGTGGCCTGAAGTATGTTGTATTTTACCCCGTTTATTTTATCCTGCAGGTACTCATGAAGCTGGTAGTGTACATAAATATCCACATTGTGCAGCGCCAGGTTATCAAATACCTGCTGTATATATGGTATAACCGAAGGTTCATTAAATGGCCTGCCGTAAACTGCTATTCGTTGGTTCATTAGTTCATTGGTTCATTAGTTCATTGGTGCAAAGTTCATTGGTGCAAAGTTCATTGGTCTGTTTTTATAACTACCGGCTTTTTAATGTGCTAATGATATAAACTTTAATCTACTTTGGTCTTTGCGTTTTTACCGATGAATTTTAAATATGCATTTAGTTTGAGGTGGATGGTTTGACGTTTTTCAAATAGTCCGTTAAACTGTTCTTCGTTTATCAGGTTCCTGTTTTTTGCTTTTATTAACCACCCTTTTGTTTCCAAAATAGAGCCACGGTTAAAAAAACAAAAATTTCTGTTTTCTTTAAAGTGATATCTGCCATAACCTTCGGCAATATTTGCCCCTATAGAATCGGCAGATCGTACAATTTGTTTGCCCACGGTATCCTTTGCAAAATGATCCCAAGCGCTAACTATCACCCATATTTCGTCGCTAAAACTTTCGGCCAATTGATATACCTCCAGATCATCAAGATTGTAATAACTCATATAAACTATATATGCCGGTAAAATTATCGAACTTTTACAAATGAACTAATAAACCGGTGAACTAATGAACAAATAAAATTGAACTTTTCACCAATGAACTAATGAACCAGTGAACTAATGAACGATCAAAGATTCAGGTAATTCATGAGCGAATCGTACCTGTCGCGGGCGTTATCGTTGTTGTCGGTATGGTTAAAGGTTGCTTTGATATCATACTCGTAACGTAGAAATGTGGCTACAATAGTTGATATATCCTGCTTGTTTATTTTTAACGTTACTTCCATCCGGGTTGAATCGGGGAAGGTTTGTACGTATGAGCTTAGCACCTGGGCATTATCCGACTCGACAATTTGCGACATGTGTGCCAGGGAATTATTTTTATTATTGATCTCGAGCACGATAATACCACCCGGCTGCGATACCGACGTGATTTTGGCGAAATATTCGGTAATGGCATTTATAGATATCATGCCAAGGTAATTATGCTTCGCATCAAGTACAGGCACTATGGTAAGCTGGCGTTCATAAAACAGGCGGATAACATCATAAATATGCTGATCTTCCAACACGTAAGGGTTTACCAGCGATAATGCCAATGCGCCAACAGGTACCTGGGTATCGCTTTCGTTAACCATGTCATCCTCGGCTATAAGGCCCAGAAACTGCTCTTCATTTACAATTGGCAAATGGCGCACACGAAACTCCACCATGCGGTCGTAAACCTTCTGTATCGGGTCAGAGGTGTGTACCGGCGGTATCGCGTTAGCTATCAACTCAATTGCAACCATGTTTATCCTTTTATTTTTTCTAAAAATGCGCCCAGCAACACGTTAAACTCATCGGGCCACTCCATCATCGGGGCATGGCCACATTTATCAAGCCAATGCAACTCGGCATTGGGCAATAATGCGTTAAACTCCAACGCTACCTCTGGCGGGGTTATTTTATCATCCTTGCCCCATATTAAGCAAACCGGCATTTGCATTTTATGCAGGTCTTTTTTCATATTGTGCCTGATAGCCGATTTTGCCATGGCCAGCAGCCTTATAACGCTATGTCTGTCGTTTACTAATCTGTATACGTCATTAACCAGCTCATCTGTTGCAATAGCAGGGTCATAAAATGTATATTGTACTTTTTCTCTTACAAAATCAATACTCTCGCGCCGCGGGAACGACCCCCCAAAGGCGTTTTCATATAAACCCGAGCTGCCGGTTAACACCATAGCCTTTATATTTTCGGGATGAGCCAAAACATATACCAAAGCCACATGCCCGCCAAGCGAATTACCAAGCACTGTAATATTCTCAAGCTTTTTAAACTTGATAAATTTATGAACAAATTTCGACAGGCTTTTAACACCTGTAGTAATAAGCGGCATATCATAAATAGGCAATATAGGTATTAATACGCGGTATTTTGATTTAAATTGATTAACCACGCCATCCCAATTGCTCAACGAACCCATTAAACCGTGCAGTAGTAACAGCACCTCGCCTTCGCCCTCATCGATGTAACTAAAACCGTGTTCCTCTTTAAGCACGAAATCCATATAAATAATTAGTATTAAATTTCAATTAACTATACCAAAACCCGTTTTAGTATATAAAATGTGTTAATCCGCCGTAAAATTAGTTTACCGCGAACGAGTTGCAACAATTATAGCAATAATTTATTAATGTAGATGTTAACGTTATATTGATTAACCGTTACTATCCTAACAATTGGCGTACAACCTCTGATATAGTTTTACCATCGGCCCGGCCCGCAAGCTCCTTATTGGCCATGCCCATAACGCGGCCTAAATCTTTTGTTGATGTGGCACCTATGCGGCCTATCAATTCTTCCAAATAGCCTTCAATTTCAAAACGTGTCATTTGTTGCGGCAAATAAGGCTCAATTACGCGCATCTCTTCCATCTCAATCTCGTAAAGGTCTTCGCGGTTTTGCGTACGATAAATATCGGCCGACTCTTTACGCTGCTTAATCAGTTTTTGTAGCACTTTAATTTCAGCTTCTTCGGTAATTTCTTCGGCGGCTCCTTTTTCGGTTTTGGCTAATAATAAGGCCGATTTTATAGCCCGAAGCCCCCTTAAACGATCTGGCTGTTTGGCCAGCATAGCCAGTTTTATATCCTGGTCTATTTGTGTGATTAGTGACATTATTTTGATTTTAGTCCGGAAGTCGGAAAAGTCCGAAAGTCCGGAAGATTTATTTACGTATTATACAATTGCTTTTTGATTTACTCTCGGACTTTCCGACTTCCGGACTTTCCCAACTTACTTCCTGAATATATTCCCTGCCGTGGCTTGTGCTGTTGGCATAATTACCAGGTCGTTGATGTTTACGTGGGGCGGGCGCGATGCTACAAACCAAATGGTTTCGGCAATATCCTGTGCTATTAGCGGTTCAAAGCCATCGTATACTTTTTTTGCCCTTTCCTTATCGCCCTTAAAGCGCACTTCCGAAAACTCAGTTTCTACAGCACCGGGATGCACGGCCGTAACCCGGATACCGTGAGGCAACAAATCAATCCGCATACCTTTATTTAAGGCATCAACGGCATGTTTGGTAGCGCAATACACGTTTCCATTTAAATAAACCTCCTTGCCTGCTATCGAGCCCAGGTTAATGATATGGCCTTTGCCGTTTTCAATCATCCAGTTGGATACAATGCGGCTTACATATAATAAACCTTTAACATTGGTATCAATCATGGTTTCCCAGTCATCAATATTGCCGTTTTGTATAGGGTCCAGCCCCTGGCTCAGGCCGGCATTGTTAATCAGTACATCAACATTTTTCCATTGGGCGGGTATACCATCAAGGTTTTCCTGAACCTGGGCACGGTCACTCACATCAAATGATGCTATCGCTATCTCCACATCATATTTTTTATTTAAATGGCCGGCCAGTTTCTCCAGCCTTTCCAGCCTGCGACCGGTAAGTACCAGGTTATATCCTTCGCGGGCAAATACGTACGCACAAGCCTCGCCTATGCCCGATGTTGCGCCTGTGATTAATGCAATTTTACTCATGATGTAAGTATAACTATGGCTGCTAAATTATGTTTTTTAGTTTGGATTATTGCTGTGTGTGGGTAAGGATAGTTTTGGGGTGAGTCTTCGCCGCCATGCGGTATACGTCATTCCGTCTTTAAGAAATTTGCAAAATTTTACAATTCGGGATGATATTTGACTTGACGTTTCCAAATCCATCACTAATACTTCAACTCAACAAAAATATCCATTAGTTAAACGTTTGCAATCTTATTTTGTCTATATCATAAATGAAGAATCTGGCGTTATCTCGATTCCTGACTCTTAATTCTTGACGCTATTCTAAAAAAATGTTTTCAGATAATCAATTAGGAATGTTTACCTCGGCTCGTCAAAATATATTACCCTTTGATGGTGAGGTGTACCTGTACCCTAATTTTTTTGAAGAGGAGGGTACGCTCGATATATTTGAGCAGTTAAAGCATTCCATCCTTTGGAAACAGGATAAAATGAAGATTTATGGTAAAACGGTCAACTTTCCGCGCCTTACCTCCTGGTACGCCGACGGTCAGGGCTGACGCATTAGAAATCATAGGTTGATAATAATTTGATTAGATAATCATTATCCCATGCGGCCTTAAGTCGTTTTCCTTTGATGCTTCTTTTAC
>Ga0307507_10003701_pt1 | contig 28889 bp, 7 predicted proteins | sample 7_EM_MG_FD_207223 | JGI IMG/M metagenome (GOLD analysis project Ga0307507, IMG submission 207223) | Populus trichocarpa ectomycorrhiza microbial communities from riparian zone in the Pacific Northwest, United States - 7_EM | ecosystem: Host-associated > Plants > Roots > Unclassified | place... | reverse complement strand
TAGGATAGGGGAAGTAAAAGGGGCTTAACTTAGCTTAATAAACCCTTTATCTAGGTTATTAATTAAGTACTACTTTATTGCTTTTAGCTTGTCCGTTAATTGTTAGTAGAGGGGGCTATAGCCTAGCAAGTTATTGGCTTCTAATTAAATCTTATAATTATATATCTAGTAAGGGGGTAACTTATCTAAAGCCGCCCTTAAGAACGCGTCCTTGTACTTAGTATAGATAGTAGGAAGAAGACGTTTAACTAGTTCCTTATTAGTTTCCTTAATTAGCTTTTCTTCCCTCTTATTAATAATCCAGTCAATCTTATATAGGCTTGTTATAAAGACCTCATTTTCCTTCCGGTATATATTAAAGTGGAACGCTATAGCGCTAATTCCGGTGATGTCTACTGCAGGGGGGTTGCAGGACAATAGGGGCGTATATGACCTTAGGGCCCTCTAGGGTATTGGTATTGTTATTACTCCTTTTAGCTCCTATTGCATCTTTTAGAGGTCATCCCTTATATCTTATTAGTATGTTCTTTTCCATACCAGTTAGATCTACGCAATTTGGACGCCATCTATATCACTATCTATCCCACTTCCGTACGTAGAGTCCTCCTCAAATATAGCGCTTCGGGAGAGTATCTTTATTAGTATAGAGTTCTTTCTAGCTTTGCGGCGGGTGTCTTTTTAGGCAAAGGCTAGGTTATGGGCCCAGACATCCTATTAATATATAGGGTTAGACTTCGCGGCTAGTATCTTATAGTTGGTTCGGATTTCTCTAATAAAAGAGGGTAATTTTGGTCTATCCTTTAGCCAGACAAACTGTCTTTATCATATATTTAGCCAAATATTAAAGTAGGATATCTATTTTTGGTTAAGGATTATATCATAGGACCCTAGGTCTAAGATGCAGAAAGGGATACTATATTAATATTATCTATTAAAAGAGATATATAACTTTAGGATATAGGTAACCGGCTTACCGGTTTAGCTATTATAGCCTTTTACCTAGACAGGCTTCTCTAGTAGGGTGGCTTTTATATTTAGAAACTTGGCAATGTTAATTATATAGGTAGTATTTATAAAGGTAAAGCTATTTGCTCTAGTATTAATAAGGGCAGTTAAGTTAACTCTATATCTATTTTAAGATACTATACATGGAACTATAAAGTATTTTCCACCTATTAACTAACTTAAATTAATCTCTTTAAGATTAATAGGATACCCTAGGGGGGAGTCTTTCCCTAAGGTTCTTCTTTTTCTGACTTATTAGACGTTTCTCCTTCCTCTATCTCCTTGATATCCCCTAGTTCTAGGCAAGACAAGGCAAAGTAACCCTCCTTATCGCAGTTGTAGCACGTAGCCGAGGTGGGGTTGATTAGGGTATTGCGATAAGTACTAGTTGAGAATATAGTACGTAGCTAGTCAGGCGAGGCTCGCCGGTGCGTAGTTATAACCGCTTTTGGTGTAAGAGTAGACGTAGCTTGTCTTCCTGCTCTAGCTCCTATAGGTGTGGCTGGCAAGTTGTGATCGCTACATGGTTGCTTCTGCTAATTAGGGCGGGCGTCGATCCGCTTTAGTTCTGCGTCTAAAGATAGGCAATAAGCTGCGAGTTTTTTGTGGGTTAGTAGGTTATCTAAGGTTATAGCAATCTTCTCTTGTAGCCGGATTGTCAGCTTATTGTATAAGTCCAAATAGTAGTTCTTAAGGGGAACCTGGCCTTCTCCTGTAAGGTATAGGAATTGAGTCTAGAATTCGGCAAAGGGTTAGTTTGGTTTCATTATTAGGCGATTATAGTTATACCAGGCATCCCATACTTTGTTTAGGTTAATATAGATAGTAGCTAGGTGCCGTATCATCTTATTAATAGATGTAAATCGGATAGGGAAATCGTCCTCAAACTTAGCTTAAAGGTGCCGTTGGGCATCCCCTATGGTTTAACCAAAGAGGTAGAGCATTTTGGCTTCTTTAGAAAGGAAATAGTTGTGGTTAACACAGAGCTTTCCTTATACTTAAATCCTCCAATTCTTAAAGGTAGGGTCTATCCTATTAGATAGTGGTTGGGGGTCAGGGAGCTTAATAGACTTTAATTGTTTCGTTATTATATCCGTACTCCCTAGTATGTTATATTCGGTTAAGTAAATAGAACGACTAGGACTTCTAGAAGGGGGGGCTAAGCTTTATAGGGCCGCGAGGCTGTCTAGGATCTCTTACAGGGTCTCCTATATACTTTGAGCTTGGAGACGGTCGGCTTCTTAATTGGCCGTTAGGGTATAAATCTATTTGTGTACGTCTATACTATTATTGTTATCCTTAATTTCGGATCCTAATTAAATCTCGTGTTCTTCTTAGGTTAGGGCAGCTCTTTTAGATAAGCTCGCTTTAGGTGCCATTATTAGCTTCCTAGGGTTTATTGGAATTATACAATTTGGTTTTAATTTTGGGGGTACAGGTCCAATCCTGTCTGGTTTATAGGGTGGGATATTATTAAGGCCTTCCTAGGCAATATAGAGTTGTTTTGGTGTCTAAGTATAGCGTGTTAACACGTCGTTGTAGACAAAGTTTCTTGTGGGGTGGGATATTATTAAGGCCTTCCTAGGTAGTGTATGGAGAGCTTAGTATAATATAACGGCTTGTATAAATGCCTCTAAACTAAAGCTTGTAGATTGCTATTTAATAAAGATACTAAGCTAAGGAGAAGAAAAGAAGGGGGTTGCTAGGACTATAGTAAACATATATAAAAGGGCAGCTGCTAAGGCGCTAGCGGTAAGCGAGCTAATCGTAGGTTGGCAGAATATAGTAGTAGTATGGCAGAATTTGGTAGGTGACGCGCTCTAGCACCGTTACACCTTTTGTCTTTAATAATAACTATATGGAAGCCTTTAGAGAGTTAAAAGATTAGCTTATCTCTTCTCTAATCCTTTATTACTATGACCCGGACCTTAAATTAATATTAGAGACGGACACTTCTAATAGAGTTATAGTGGGAATCCTATCACAGTTACATCTAGACGGCGAATAGTACCCTATTACCTTCTTTTTGAAAATAATAGACCCAGCTAAGTGTAACTACAAAGTACACAATAAAGAAATGCTAGCTATTATCTAATTACTATCCCAATAGCGCGCAGAGCTTAAAGGCACAAACTCCTAGATTAAGATATATACGGATTATAAAGCCCTAGAGTACTTTATAACTATAAAGTAGCTTACTAGACAATAAGCCTACTAGGCCAAAATACTCTCCGAATTCTTCTTTATAATTATATATTATTCTAGCAAGCAAAACACTAAAGCTAATATACTAACCCAAAGGGAATAAGATATAGGACCCTAGGATAAGCTAAAGACCTAATACTAGACGCGCGCCCTCCTTTATCCCAAATAGCTTAACCTGTAAATTCTTAAAGAACTAGACTCTAAATGGAATAAGCTAGCACCCTTAGAGGGAGCAGTCTTGGATAAACTAATAGGGCTAGTTAACCGCATCCTAACTATAAACCGCATGGCTAACTCCCTAAAGGCCCTCCGCAATTAAGCCGCGAAGGAGGACCCTAATTTAGAAATAGAAGAAGGACTGCTTCTATATTAAGAACGGCTTATAGTTCTAGATATTGACAACCTATAGATAGAGTTAATCCGTAAAGCCTACTGTTAAGTCTTTATAGTATACCCTGGTTGTAATAAGACCTACTAACTACTAGCGCCCTATTACTACTAGCGAGGACTTTTATCTAATATGGATTAATTTATTAGAAACTGCTATGCCTATAGACGTATAAATGCCCCTAGGGATTAAACTCCTAGGTAGCTATAACCGCTGCTAGTTCCAGAACGCCCTTAGTAATATATTACTATGGACTTTAAGTTATTTCTAAAGGACGCCTATAGCCACGATATAGCCTTTATAGTGGTTAATTGACTATGCAAGCAATCTATCTCCCTCCCTTATTTTAAGACTATAACTATAAAGGATATAGCCCGTATCTACGTTAATAATATTTATTAATTCTACGGCGCCCCTAAATTAATTGTCTCTAACCATAGCCCCTAGTTTATATTGGATTTCTAGAATAAACTCTACTATATTTTTAAGATTAAGATTAAGCTCTCTACTGTATTCTACCCTTAGACTAATGGCTAAACCGAGATTATAAACTAGTACCTCGACCAGCAACTACGGCCCTTTATAGACTACTATTAGGACAATTAGTTGGAATTACTACCTATAATAGACTATACGCAGCTTACACTCCTCTATGATAGTATAGGGATGTCCCTATTTGAACTGCTCTATAGGTATACACCACAAACGTCCTTTAATTGGGATAGGCCTATGGAACCCACTACGGCCCGCAAACGCCTCAGCTATAAAGAGGCTTAGGCATTTGCTGAGAGAATGCATAGAGCCTAGAAGACTGCTTAAACAATTATAAGAAAGGTATAAGAAAAAAAGGAGTCTAATATAAACTAATATTATCGCAAGAAAGACTTCCAAGTAGGAGATAAGGTATGGGTGTTAATAAAGAACTGGAAAACCTAGAGGCCGAGCTATAAGTTAGACCACTAAATAGCTAGCCCATATAAGACTCTTTAAAAGGTAGGACACTTTTTTAAGGTTAAGCTACTAGAGTTAATAAGGATCCACCCTATCTTCTCTCTAGACCGGCTATAAAAGGCTGCGGATAATCTACTACCTAGATAGTATAATAACCCCCTACCACTAATCCAGATTGCTAAGGACGAAGAATGGAAAGTTAAAGAAATCCTAGTAGTAAAAAAGGTCCGTAATGTCTTAAAATACTATACAAGCTAGGTAGGCCATGATAATGACCTAGAGTGGTACCCCGTATCTAATTTTAAGTACTCCCCCTATAAGCTACAGGACTTCTACCTAGCCTACTTTAACCTCCCTGGACCACCATGTAAATTAGATAACTGGATTAAATGCTAGGAAGAAGGGTTAGATAATTATAATAATTTAGATAATAATAGGGAGCTTGGATAACGCCTAAGGGTAGGCTTTTTCAGGAAGGGGGGGTGATATAATAGTGCTAGAGCGCGTTACCTGCCAAATTCTACTAATCTATAATTGGCTCGCTTACCGCTAGCGCCTTAGCGGCTGCCCTTTTATATATGTTTACTATGGTCCTGGCGACCCCCTTCTTTTCTTCTCCTTAGCTTAGTATCTTTATTAGATAGCAATCCACAAGCTTTAGTTTAGGGGCATTTATGCGAGCCGTTACAGCGTATATAATTAATGGCGTACTGGCAGCTTTGGTATATAAAGGCTTGATAAATGGTGAAGGCTTTAAGTTCTGGGTGGCAAATACTCTTCTACTATAGTGTAATCGCTTTCCTGCTGAGCGATTAGTAGTAGTTATGGATAACGCCAGCTTCTATTATTTAGAAAGGATGTAGTCTCTCTTTAACGCCTTTGGCGTTAAGCTGGTGTATTTACCTCTGTACTTACCTAATCTAAATCTAATTAAAGAGTTTTTTGGAGAGCTAAAGGCCTTTATTTAGCGAGAGTGGTACTTTTAGCTAGAGTACCCGGAAACCTTTAGCTATAGCTTTAAGGCGTTCCTTCTTTGGAGTATAAATGAGGTTGGTAGCAAGAGTAAGAGCGTAAGAGGCCATTTCCGACATAGTAGATACAATTGTTGAGGTTTTTGGGGTGAGAGTTATAATTAATCTTTGGCGGCGTTCTTAACCGTATATAATATTTATAAATATACCAAAAGGCTCTATATGGGGTGTCTTTGTTACTATAGGGGCGCTAGCAGTAACAAAGACACCTTATATTTTATTAATTACAATAATCTATATCTTAAAGAACCTAGATATGGGGCGTCTCTACTACTATAGGGGCGCTAGCAGTGGTAGAGACACCTTATATTTTGCTAATTATCTATGTCTTAAAAACTTCCCTCAAGCTATATACAACGCTTATTTGCCCACTTCTTTAAGTCCTTTTATAGCCGTTTTACGACACCTGATTTAATACCAGCACTAATAAGCTCCTTAATAGGATCAGCACTATTAGATTTATTATATAGGAGCTCTAAGTCCTACCTTAAATCACAGACAACTTTGTGCGTAGCTTCGAAATTAGCCTTCTAGTTAAGATTGCCAGCTACACTCTGCCTCTGATACTTAAAGAACTCCTCTAGATTCTTTACGCGGTTAATACCTTGTGGCTAGTATATTAGTAATATAGGTGAGGATAATAAGGGCAGTTAGCTTACTGGTATATAAGTAATTTGCTGATTTAATATTAAGCCTATAGAGCTAATATAAAAGTGATTAATAACGCCTAGGCTATTAACTATAGAGCTCTTGCTTAAGGTAGATTGGCGTACTCTTTTACTACCTTTTTCTCTTGTCGCCGCTCTCTTAGTAAGCCGAGTAGCAAGCTTATAAGGTGGATTCTTAATATTTGCGATGCCTTGCTGAATACCAGTTACCCACTCCCGTAAGTCCTTATCTATTAATTTGATATCTACCTAGCCAAGTATATAATACCAATTAGCGTTAGGATAGTGCTTTTTACAGCGCTAATACCTAGTAAGCTCGACTCGTAAGCCCATTAAATTTGCAACACTACCGGTAGGTACGCGAGGCGTTATATTAAGCTCTAAGCTCTACGAGGGCGTTGGAAGTTTATTATGGAGTTAATTAATTATTAACGGGTAAGAGCTACCTCTAGAGCAAGAGGCTGCTGGCTAATTTCCATCCGGAGTATATATAATTAAGAGGTTAATAGTTAGAGCCTTAATCTTACTATATTTATTAGTATGTTAAGCCTATGTAATAAGTTGCGTGTTAATCTTCTGCTACTAATCTATGACTTTAGAATCTATATTAAACCTGACGTCACAAACGCCTATATACTAAGTGTTGACCTTTGCCTTAATTAGCTGGAGCTTAACGCGAATACCTTGCTCTTAATAACGCAGCTCCCTCTTGTAAATAGGAAAGACTTAAAGTTGCCAAAGATTATAACATTGAAGGCTTGCATTAACGAGAGTTTTAGTAAACGCTGGCTCCTTTAGATATCGAATTAATATATTACAATTATAAGTAATAAACACGCCGCCGCTAGCTCTTCTTATATCATCAATCTCACTTTCTACGCGTAGGCAAGGTGGCGGAGTTATTTCTTCTTTATCCTTAATTATATTTTATGGAGGAGCCTAAGAAGCCTAAGAAGCTTAAGGAGCTCGAGCAGCTACCTAAGAGGCTATAGCTTAATATCGCGGTGTTAACATATTTAACTGTGGGTAGGTAGGATCCTATATTGGATATAGCGACTTATACGGCCTTGATTAAGTCAATTGGCCAATCTAACTTTAAGAAGCCTGTTGGCTTTGCGTATAAGAAGTCTGCTAACTCTATATATAGTTAAGCCAAGCCTCCATATCTTCCTCATCGTCCTTATCTACAGCTTCTGGATCGTTTTCCATTTCCTTAAGCTCCTCCAATGTAAAGTCTAACTAAATGGCGTTATATTTGCGTCTTGGCGGCTATTGCAGGGCACCCTAGTAAGAAGTCCATGAAGGCAGAGGCGTATGCAATAAGGAGGGAGGAAGGAAGCTTTATCGATTTTGTTAAGGGTGAGGAGACACACCTGTTGATTAAGCCGCTACGCGTTTTAAAGGAGGATTTATATTAAAGGCAAATTAATAATTTTACAGTACGATTTTGGATTGATATTGAGACTTTGGCAAGCTAGCCAGGTAAGTTCTGAATAGCTTTAATTTGATTGCCCCTAGCAACTAGCACGACCCTTACATGCAGGCACTTGGCTTCGCTTCGATTACTATGTACAGTTGGTGGCAATTAAGCGAGATTGGATGCGCGTACCGAATTCAAAATTTCGCAGCGCTCGCTAAAGGGGGGGGGTGAAGCTGGTCGTGCATTTGACTGTAGACGAAAAGAGAGGCTAGAAATAAAAAGCTCGTCGATTAAGTGGGCTAGCCGATTAAAGAGGCTAGCCGAATAGAGAGGCTAGTCGAGTAGCGAGGCCAGCCGAGAAGGGGCCCTTGTTTTGGGAACGTAAAAGCTTGGCTCTCTTTGCCGCCCTTGCTAAGCCGCTGCCTTCTGCTTAGCTACTTTCTTCCTAGCGACTACACCCAACGAGTATCCCTAAAACGGTCTAATAATGCCGCGTCTGAAAGATCGGCAGCCTGACGACCCACGAGAACTCCAAGAGTTCATCGAACGCATATGCCTTGAATCCACCTCACAAAAGGTCAAAGATGCTCTAGAAAAGTATCCAACACCACAGCGTGATGTGGGTTTGCGACCGGGCAAGACCTTAGAACTCCAATTCCTGACTAAGAAGACAGCCGCGTTGCTCCAAAGACGTGGGGCGATCGCAACACAAGCATGCACATCCTGTCAGCAGGGGCTTGGCCCGTTCGTGCACTGTGTAGTCGCCGATGGATTTATGAAGGATTCCTGCGCTAATTGTTTCTACGAGAAGGAATCTCGCTGCAACTTTCAAAAAAGTAAGCCTGGTACTACCTAATTATCTGGTTATTTCCCAGACTAGTACTAACACGTGCTATGAAATATAGAGGGCGCTCTTCAGAAATCAAAAGGATATCCTGAAGAGCTCGCAAAGCCAATCAAAAAACACCGCCTTAGTGACAGCCTTGCTGACCTACCTAACAACACCCACGTTCATGCGAGCCCACCGATACTCGGGGATAAAGAGGCAAACGCGTCTAAGCCTAGGAAGGAACTAGCAGCACTTCAGGATTCTAGAAGCTCACACGAGGGACAACGCACTGCTACTAATACCACTAACCAAAGCCCAAAGCCTGAGTCCACTAGATTTTTTGAACAGTACCAATGGAACCGTTTATCTCTCCAACCGCCAATCTCAGAAGTCGCCTCAACGTATTGCATCTTAGGCGACTTGGTCCTCCCAGACCCTTCTAGCTGCAGCCTTGATCAAGGGCACCGGGATTTAGCATATCAGCTACGCCACTTTTTCGGCCAGCTTAATGCCCGTGACCTTCGCCGTAAGGAATCAGTCCAATATGCTATATAACGGCGCTAATATTTAGGCAGAACTTCCGAAGCCTATCGTAAACTTAACTGAAGCATTTGAGAAGTTCAAGGAACTAGAATATCAGAGCTGGGTAGCTTGCGGTCGGACGCCGCCAGACAAAAGACACCTGGTTAAGCCCTCAGGATCACTCCTATCCCCTCTTGCTCACCATCTCCACCAACCTTCATTCACGTCTATCTTCCTACAAGATGGGGAGACAGCAGATAGGAGTAATGGTTGTATAGCTATGGTTATGGGAAACGCTTTCCAGGAAGGCCATACCCTTATCTTTGATCACATTCACAGGAGAGATTCTAAATCGGAAGGACTCGAGGTTTATCCGGAGGAAGTTATACGGTGCCATGAAGATTTTACGCAGCAGATCTGCGAATCAATGGTGGCCAAAGTTGAAGTTGTCTACGGTGACAAGATACAGAAGCGAATTCTTAATAATCGCAAGTCAGAGTACACTATTCTACCCCTTTGGGATTGGCTTGAAGGTGTCTTCCTTGCATTAGCTCATGAGTCAAACTACAGCAATGCGGACCCAAATCACCAGTTCCGGAGAGTTCTATTATTTGCAACTCATCCGCAGCGGCTTTTTTTTGAGCCACCTGGAAGTCAGACTCCAAGGAGACAGGACAATGTAATCTCCGCTGCTGCACAGATGGTCGGCGGCCATATTCCCGTGGTTAAAGACTACTTTCAAAAGAAGATATGGAGGACACAAATGCCGACTATCGCCCAGAAGGCAGAGATTAAAGCCCTAGGAACTAGCTTAAAGGGTCTCTTAAATCCCGAAGATCTTCAAAATCTGGGACAAGGCATCCGGAGCGTAGGGGAGACAACTGAGGGTGGTACTTGGCACAAGTACTTCAACCTTAAGCCGCATAGCACCAAATATTTGAGGGAAACCCTTCCTGAAGCTCTCAAAATTTGTGAGGAATTGGAACCAATTTGCGAATGGATAGATCCATCCGATTTCCCCGAGTCCGTACTTAACTGGTTTAGAGGGCAAAAGCAAATTCTCTTCCAAAACACCTCAATTTCTGGGCTAGCAGATATCCTGCCAGTATTCCATCAACTATGCTCCTCTTCTACAAGTTATCAGAACGAAACTGATGGCCAATCTTTGAGGGGGATAATCTGTGAGATAATGAAAAGGCAAAGAGAGTTTCTTGGAAACTTGCGTCAGAGCCAGTTAGATGAGGACCTTTGGCATAGCGGATTTGGCTTATATCTCATTGAGACCTGTTGCAAAGGGTGTAAAAGTACTACACGGACCATCATAGACAATGCGACAAGATGGGCTGTGGAAAGACCCGGTCAGTACATCACTCGAAGACATGTCTGTCAGTCAGATACTTGCAACGGAGCATGCCCCTATTGGATACCTATCGACTCCACCATTCCATACGTTCGGCCTGGTAAGGGGCCCCTCCTCCGCGAACCAAGACCCAAATTTGACGCCTGGAGAGGATGCCTGCAAACAGCGGTTAAAGATAACACAGGCTTTTCAAAGCCGGTTAACTCATGGTGTATCCAATGCCGAGAGAAGACCAGGATATCAAAAGATCGTAAATTTTACCAAGATACTACACCTCTATGGACCTTAGGCATATCACGTCCATTATACGTTGAACGCACACCACAATGCCTTAGATGTATGATTGACTTACAACGAGCTTCTGGGAGATTCGTTCCAGTGGAGGATATCCCTTCAATTACGCGACACAACTTATTGCAGTTTGCAGAATGTTTCGGCAAGTACAATGAGACCATTATGTCAAAGCTTCTTGATCACTGGCCGGCATCATCAAGAACGCCTCAACAAGAAGATAAGGACAAGAACAGTTCTGAAGACGAAGACAACAGCGTCTGCTAGCTACTGTCCGCCGATTAGCTGTGGCCTGTTAAACGCTATGAATTTAGCATTTGTTGGAAGTAGGAAGCTGAGTGGCTGCTACAAGTGTCGAAAGCAGTAGCTAACCGGCTCCTCAGTGGGTTTAGATGTGCCGTGATGGTGGTGTATGAGAAGTCCCTGTGCGAGGGACGATGCAGGGAGATGAGAGCGAGTGCAGTGGATTCAGGTGGCTATCTGGCAGGTATAGGTAGACGACGAATCTGATTGTTCCAACATACTCCCTGTGTAGCTAATGTGTGCCTGGGTACACCGTAACGTAATCAAGAAGTGAGGAGGGCAGGGCTTTTTATCCATATGGAAAGGCCCTATATTGACATAATCCATAATATTGACAGAGATTTCACGTGATTTGCTTATATAAAAATGTTCAAAGTTGAAAATAGCGTAGATGAGGTTTCAGGATCGCTGAGGAGGACGCTATTAACGTTAGAGAGCTCAGACGACGAGTATAAGTCAGCTGCTTGTTGAATATTAGCTGTAGGCTTCGGTGGAGGACGTGAGGAAGGCATAGTGGTGAGCTGTATTAATAGTAGACGAGAATTTTTGCCAAATTTTCTAAGGAAATTTTCCCGAAATTGAGGACTCGCAGCCCTTAATTTACGGGGGTCCTTGGAGAAATTTGGCAAAAATTCTCGCGCCTGCAGCGGGCTTCCTATATCCTAATAGCGAGATGAGAGGCTTTTTCACAGTTTAGTTTATCTTAGTTGACTTAGATCCTTAGTGTTAGGGCGCGACGAGGCTTCAAGGAAGATTCGAAGGAACAATATAAATTCTATCTAAATCTGAGGGTATATAGCTCTTGCAGAGAACAAGACGTTGCGTAAAGAAGAGAAAGGAATAACGAGAGAATCATGTAATTAAATAGTCAAGGGTCTTGGTAGTCGATGCGTGCGCACATGCGCACGCGGTCTTCAACGGACTTCGGTAGAAATCAATTAATCTGGCAGAACTTGGCAGAAGTTAATTAAGCTAGCAGAATTTAGCAGAATTTAGTTAAAGCTTTAGAATTTATCTATTAAGTATTTTACTAAGACATTCCTATTATAACTAGGCTAGTCTAATTATAGTACCCCCCCCTTTAGCTAAAGGTTTAAAATAATTTAATTTAGTTAAGAATTTATAATTTTATTATATATTGTGTTTTTATATTAGGTAGTAGTTTTAGTAAGGTAAATCTAACTAATTAGATAACTTTAACTAGCGGTTAAAGTTCCTTAATATCTTATATATTATATAACCGTATTATAAATATTATAATATATTTTAAGTTCTTTTTAAATTCGAGCTTCCTACTATTATATTTTATATATTTATATTAAGTGGCAATTATTTACCTTTATATCGCGTCTATTTAGCTAGAGTAGGCCATAAAGGATAGTCCTTATAGAATTCTTTTACTAGGGAAGGCGTATTAGCCTTAATCTAGTTATAGGTTTCCTAAGTTTATATTTTATATCCTTCCCACTTAATAAGAAGTTTAAATTATTTAGATTATAGTTTCTATTATATATTATTAATTAAGTTAATAAAGTAAGAACTATTACTATTATTAATAATTACAGAAGGTAGTGGTGGAATTTTATAAGTTATAGGGTTATCTTTTAAGGGTTATGTATGATTACAGCACCTGTTGTACCAAACGCGTACTTACGCGTTTGGTGCACTAACCACTTGCTTATAACTAATTAGGGGGGAGGGCGCGTCAGTATATAGACCACGTAGTCTACCTTAATAGAATTGACAGTCACCACCATCTAAACAAGCATACAATACTATACGTATTTCGTGCCCCTGGATATGACTCACTTATATCATTAAGTTAATACAAACAGGTTATAATAAGCTTATATAAAACGTTAGGTATATTTTTATTTTAGTTAGTAGTTTAAGCTTATAGGTATATAGACTTAGTTTCTTTTTAATTTAGTATAGGCCTATAAACTTCTAATTAAGTTTCTTTAAGGGCCGTTAAGTCTGTAAGTTTTATATATTTAGGTAAACTATATTACCTTCCTTAAAATTCTATATAGGAGCTTGTTCTTTATTTATATACTATTCCTATACTATTTAAACGTATATTAATTTACTTTATAATAGTTCCGTTAATTACTTTATTTAATTAGTAAAGTTATATAGTAGTAAGTTCTTTGATTAACGTCTAATACGGATGCTATCCAGCCCCACGCAGACTACTCTATACACAGGGGAAACTTATAAATTGACAAGAAGAAAACCCCTGTTGGTGTAGAGGACGGAAAAACCCTATGAGCCACCTCAGTAGGATGAAAAACCTCTGCTTTGCCATGTTTGTCCATAACGGCGGCTCTGCGGGCCTACAGCTATGTCCTGCCTCCTTGGATGTTCGATCTCCTTTAGAACCACTGCTTCCTTCCTTAGCTTATCCCAGTTGGGGTTCACTACGTCCCAGCTAGGCCTTGCCAATTGATTGCTGTGCCTTGCCTTACTGTTTCCCATGCCTTAACCACCCCCTATGTGCTATCTCTTGTTATTGACATTGCCATATACGCCATGCCTCCCCCCCCCTAAAGCTATTAAAGGCGTAAGGGGGATTTATCCATAGCCATAATACCGAAAGGCTAGCGGGACATTGTGTACTGTGTACTAGGTGTCTTGCGCCTAGGCCCCAACCAGGCTCTCCCTAGGATGGCTAGTCGTAGAGAGGAGACAGAAAACCGTAAGGTCGCTGTCCAGGCCGCCAGGCAGTATTACGGTAATGGCGAGTAACCGCATGCTCCGCGGGCGACTGCCCTAGGGGTTAGGAGGGGCCGTATATTTACTCGTCCGTTCGTGCTTGACCGTCTCGTCCGTTGATGTAAGGTCGTCGATGCTTTCCACTGGGGGTAAGGGGATGATACCAAATGCCGTGCATCCATGTTGGATTGTATGGGTGCCCTAATAGAGTACTGTAATAATAGCTATTATCGTAATAGGGTACCAACAGTGGAGGTTTTCAAGATCTCACCATCTGAAAATTTTTCACTACCGCCCTAACGCTCACAACCACCACCACGAAGTCGTATCGCACGCTGTGCGACGTCTCTGCGTTGGCTCTGGGTCTGAACTTCGAAGACCCAGGTTCGTAGCCGTCACCACGTACAGGTGCAGAGTCCGTTTTCAACGGCCTAGTAAAGTTATATATATTAATTAACTATATTAATTTAATTATAGGTCCTATTATATTAATTATGGGTTATAGTTTAAATTTAAGTTAAAGGTTTTATCCGTAGGTTATATAGAATGGCGTCACGCCTATTAATATATTTATTATATTATTTACAGTAAATTTAGCTAAAAGTAGCCATTTTTTCTAGTTATTTTATAATTACGTTTATAATTTTAGTTTAACTATCTATCTTTAAATAAAATACAGTTAAGAGTTATATTTAAATGCTTAATTATTTATATAGAGCTTGCTAGAAGTCTAAAATAAACTAGTTTCTATAGTTGGATATTATTAAGTTAGGAAGTCCGTATAGCTTAAAGACGTATTTAATAAAATATTTAGCTACTAATATCGCATTAATTAAGTCTATAAAAATTATATGTTATATTTTTATAAGGCGGTTAATAATTACTATAATATTTATAAACCTATTATTGTTAGGCAAGTTAACTATAAAGTTAATTAAAATATCGCGCTATCTTTATATTAGAATTAGTAGCAGTTAAAGTACTTCTTACTTCTTTATATAAGAGGTCTTTCTATATACGCATATTCTATATACTTAAACGTATTTTTATATATAGTTGTGTGTTATAGACTAGTAGTATACTTATTAAATAATCTTATAGGTCTTTATATAGCTAGGGTGCCTTACTATAGAGGAGTTGTATATAAATTTAAGTATTTTAAATTTTAAAGGTTTAGAATTTAGAACTACTATCTTCTATTAATAGTATAATTAATTATTTTAAATTTCGCATTTAGCGAGTATAATATCTTTATACTATTATTTTCCTATTTAAATTGCCTTTATTATATTTATTATCCATATATTATTCTTATATTTATATTTATTAGCTTATTAATTTCTATTTCCTATTTATTAATTTCCTATTTATTTCTATTAAGTTCTATATTTAGAAATATAGGATATAGTTTTTTTTTAAATATTTAGGGGGTAATAAGATTTATAATTAATTTGTAATCTATTTATTTAAAGCGTTTATAAATAGATCCTATAATTATTATATTAATATATTAAGCTTCTAGTTAAGTTTATCTAGTTAGTATATAATCTTAAAGTTAAATTATAAGAGGTATTTGGCTTAATAAATTTGGCGCTATATTAATTATTTTATAGTTATAAAGTACTGTTACGGGACCACCCTATAACACCTTGCACACGTCTACCTGTTTCCACCGTCTTGACCTTTATGTTAACGACTTAGTTAATCAAGGCACGTAACGGCAATCTAAGGCAATTTGCCATTATGTGACGGCAATCTACGGCAATCTGCCGTCCTCTACTATATTCCACTAAATTCTGCTAAGATTTACTAGGACTATAACCTAAAGCCTATTCTGCCCTATATATGTATTAACTAGCAACTAAGTTAACAATATATACCCTTTTCTTTTTATTTCCCTACTTTCTTTCCTTATATAATGTTTTAACTTTATTATATAGTTTATATACATAGCTTAATAATATCTACTTTGTTATATATTATCACCGCCTATACTTGGTCTGTAACACTATATTGCGTTAAAACCTTGGAAACCTATACTCTGCCCTGCCCTATTTAAAATACAAAACAACCTTAAAGCCCCTATAACAGCCGCTGACATTATATCCACACTCTAAAAACAATTAGTAGATATATAAAAGTTCTTTATAGACGCCTTTGTATAAAACTAAGCTGCTATAGCTTAATAGCAAGCTAAATAAGAAGCATAGCACTAGAAAATAATTAAGACCCTTTAAGAAGAAATCCGCACCCTTAAAACGCCTACGCTAAGCCCTTAAGACTAATTACTATTACTAGAAGCTAATATATGGAACGTAAGCCCTAAACCAGTAATAGTTATCCCACTAGTAGAACCAACTACTATATTATAATAATCTAAAAAACTACTAGACCCTTTAGTATTTACTAGCAAATAATAAGAGCTTTAGTTATTCTTAAGCCGGCTTAAGAATAAGCTAACTAGTAATATTAACCATTACCTAACTAAAGCTAATTAACTCTACTACGCCCTAAGTTAACTAGGAGGAGATACAGCTAACTTTATTAAACCTCTTTAGCTAAACTTAGTATAAAGCCTAGTTATACTTCTTAAAGCTATATATAGTAATCTAAACCGCTAAGCTACTGCTTAAAGGAAGATAAACTATATAACTTAAAAAAAGAAAAGTTTCCTAGTATACTTCTCTAAATTTAATTATTACATAAAGGAAACAGGCTAGAATGACTCTATACTAATTAACAGCCTTATTAAATCTCTAAGCCCTAAACTAAAAACCTTTCTAATTGGTGTAGACCTACTAGGAGCCCTTAACGCCTGCGTAAACATTATTAATAAACAGTATAATAATATACTACGCCTAACACTGAAGCCCGCTCCTTAATATAATATAACAACCCTATAAATATCTACTAAGTTATTATCCCAGCCTAAGCATCCTAACGCTATAGATATTGACACTAGGACCCTAGGGTATACCCTACTAGGGTCCTCTAAATAAGAACAACGCACTAAGCTAGGCCTCTACTTTAAATATAAAAGTAGCTCCTACCTCTCCAACTACTACTCTACCCCCTTCTAAAAAGATCTATAAACAGTTAACGCTAGCAGCTGTTTACCGCACTAATCTTTTAGCTACTAACCTTAATCCTTATCTAGCTCTAACTCTATATTTAGTAAGCACTACTTATAAGGACAAAGTTACAACTAATGTTCTAGAGGAACCCCTTCCCGCTTGCCACTAAAAGGCATATCCTAAAGTTGAGTTGCTCTTTAGGACAACTATATTACAGGATCTTATTAAATATATTAGATGTAGCAAACCCTAACTTTTAGGATTGTAGTATAACCGTTAACTACTATCTTTGGTAGAAAGGTTAATAGGCTAATACTTAAGTCCTAATTAACATAGGAGCTAGCAGTATAGAATTTATTAATAAGATCTTTGTGTAAGATAATAGGTTTACCCTAACACTCCTTAACTAGCATATTAATGTATTTAGATTTAATAGCAAACGTACTATCTTAGGCTATATTACTTATATAGTGGCCCTAAGACTCCAATACCTAAACTATAAAGAATTAATTAAGCTCTTTATAACTATCCTAGGATACCTAATAATCCTTAAATAACCCTAGATAAAGCTATATAAGATAACTATTAATTAGAACAACCTTAAGCTTCTATTTACCGCCTCCTACTATAAGTAGAAGTACTTTATAACTTACTACTTAGACCCTAAACTAAAATTTAAAAAATCTATTAGGATCTACTAGTTTAAAATTTCTACTAATATCTACCCTATACCTAAAAAGTCTACCTAATTCTACTAACACGAAAATTCCACTAAATTCCACCAACTTGAGAATTCTACTAAATTCCACTAATATAAGATTTTTACTAATGTCCACTAAGAACCTAAAAATTACACTAAACCATATAAACCAATCCTAACTACTATACTGCCCTAAACTAAGCAGAAGTCTAAGCTTAATATATAAAGGTACTAGAAGAACTGGTATTCTACTATAAAAAGGATACTTAAAGAACCTAAACCTAAATTTAATACCAACTCTATATTTAACACTAACTCTATACCTAACACCAAACCTAAAACTATATAAGAAACTAAGGATGACCTAAGCTTGCTTAATACCTTAGATATCTATATAATTAGAGCTACCCTATTAGCACAACTTACTAGGAAACCTAAATATATAATCTTCGCCATTATAATGACTAATATTAAAAAGGCCCTAGCATTGAAAAAGCATACTAACCCTGTTATAAAAGTACCAGTATGCTACTATAAGCACCTAGAGGTATTCTTATAAAAGGAAGCTAATAAGTTAGCGGAATACTAACTATATGACTATAAGATTGTACTTAAAGAAGGAAAACAGCTAGGATTTAAACCCCTATATAGAATATCCCAGAATAAACTCAAAGTACTATAAAAGTACTTAGATAAGTACCTAAATAAAGGATTTATTAGAGCAAGCTCTTTACCTATAGCTATACCTATAATCTTTGTTAAGAAACCTAGTAGCGGTCTACACTTCTATATAGACTACTAAGCTCTTAATGCTATTACTATTAAAAATTGGTACCTGCTCCTGTTAATTTAAAAGACACTAAACTAATTAAGTAAGGCTTGCTACTATACAAAACTTAACCTTATCTATACATTTAACTGCCTTTGTATTATAAAGGGAGATAAATAGCTTACTATATTCCGTACTAGATACGGACTATTTAAATACTTAGTGACACTGTTTGGCCTTATAAATGCCCTAAGTTTGTTTTAACACTTTGTAAATAATACCCTATAACCTTACCTAGATGTCTTTTATACTACTTATATTAACGACATTTTAGTATATAGTAATAACCTAACTAAATATAAGAAATACATTAACCTTATTTTAGAAGCCCTATATAGAGCTAGCCTATAATTAGATATAGATAAATACAAGTTCTATAAAATAGAAGTCCTATACCTTAGACTTATTATTTCTATAGACGGCATATAAATAGATATAAAAAAGATTAAGGTAATTATAAACTGCTAAGAACCTAAGAATATTAAGGACGTAAGAGCCTTTATAGGATTTGCCAACTTCTACTAATAGTTTATTAATAACTTCTCCGCCCTAGTTTTACCTCTTATAGCTCTAACCTAAAAGGATAAAGCCTTTATCTTTAACAAGGAATATAAGAAGGCCTTTACCTACCTAAAAGTTATATTCACTACTATACCTGTACTCTAATACTTTAACCTAAACTAAAAGAGTGTTATAGAAGCTAATTCATCTAACTACGTTACTAGAGGCATTTTGTCTTAATATAATAAGGAAGGAGTACTACACCCTATAGCGTACTTCTTAAAATAACTAAGTTTAGCTAAATATAACTACGAGATCTATAATAAGGAATTATTGGCTATTACTAGATATTTTAAATAATGGCAACCCAAACTAAAAGGCGCCAGATTTCTGATTAAGGTCCTTAGCGACTATAAGAATCTATAGTATTTTACGACTATAAAATAGCTAAGTTATTGTTAAGCCCACTGGTTAGAATATCTATCCTGTTTCTAATTCTTAATTATATACTACCTAGGCGTTTAAGGTTAAAAACCTAATGCCCTAACCTAATATTTATAAGATATGCTAGTATAGGAAGAAGTGTGTGCCTACTATAATTAAACTCTACTTCGCCCTAAGCTATTTAACCCTCCTGTTAAAGACGTTATAATATATATCCTTTAAATAACCGATTAATTAATTGAATAGATAATAGTTGATAAATACCCAAATAACAAGTTTATCTAAGAGACGCTTAAGCTAATCTAAGATAGTATTAGATGCTTTAAAAGGATTTCTTTAAGTAAATACAAAGCTTATGGAGACTGCTTGTACTATAGGAACCGCCTAATTATACCTAACTATAATAAACTTAAGCTTAAGCTCCTTAAACACGATATAACTTACTAGTAGCCAGTTATCTAGGCTAAGGAAAAACCCTGAAACTGCTCTAATAAGAATATTACTAGCTAAATATGTATAATATAATATAAAGATATGTATCTAGCTGCTATACCTACTAATAAGCTAAAGCTTTGCATAAGATATATAATGGCTTTCTAAAGCTACTACCTGTTCCAGACCAAAGATAGAAGGATATCTTAATTAACTTTATTATTAATCTCCCTATAAGTAAAGGCTATATAAATATTATAGTAGTTGTAGACTAACTATCTAAGATGAAATACTTAATTGCCTGCCCTAATATATTAGCGCCTGCTATTACCTAACTGTTTCTAGACTATATATAGAAACTTCACAGACTTCGTAAAACAATTATCTCCGATAAAGGCAGATAGTTTGTCTCTATATTCTGGAAAGAACTGACTACTTAACTCTATATTAAAGTACTATTGTCTATAGCATACTACCTAGAAACAGACGGTTAAATAGAATGTGTAAATGCTATAATAGAATAGTATATTTAAATATACACGTTATATTTGCAGGACAACTGGATAAACTGGCTTGTATTTACTAAGTTTACCACAAATAACTCCGTCTTAAAAACTATAAGGGTCTCCCTGTTTCTAGCCAACTATGGCTAGTATCCGCAAATGGGTTTTAAACCCTTTAGTAATATTCCTTGCCTAGCTTATTAAGCCTTATAAGTTATAGAAGTAAATGAATTTGTAAAGAAGATGGAAGAACTATAAGAGTTCCTTACTAATAAAATAATATGGGCCCAATCTATCTATAAAGCTGTAGTAAATAAGAACCAAATCCCAGTACTAGTTTACTAAATTAGTAACTTTATTAGGCTAGATATAAGAAATCTAAACATAAAACAGCCTATTAAGAAACTTAATTGGAAGAACGCTGGCCCTTATAAGGTTAAAAAGGTTGTCTCTCCTTATGCTTACTAACTAAAACTCCCTAATACGATTAAAGTCTACCCTATATTCTATATGTTAGTCCTCTACCCCGCTGCCCCTATATTAGACGCCCTGCTTAGATAGATCTAAGACCCTCCCCTATTAGTTAAGGTGGATGGTAAGGATAAGTACTTTGTTAAAAGAATTAATAATATTAAGTATAATAAACGGAAATGCTAGTATATATACCTTATAAAGTGGAGAGGCTTTATTAAATCCTTATAAGAACCTATTAACTCTGTAGGACTTATATAAGCCGCAGAAGACTTTTATAAACTCTACCTAGAACTACTATAGCCCTATCTTATAGAAGCTTAAGTTTAAAGGGGGGGTACTATTACAGGACCACCCTATAACACCTTACACATATCTACCTATTTCTACCGTCTTAACCTCTATATTAACGACTTAGTTAATTAAGGTATATAATAGCAATCTAAGGCAATTTGCCATTATATAACGGCAATCTACGGCAATCTGCCATCCCCTACCATATTCCACTAAATTCTGCTAAGATCTACTAGGACTATAACCTAAAGCCTATTCTACCCTGTGTATATATTAACTAAGCAACTAAGTTAACAATATATACCCTTTTCTTCCCATTTCCCTCCTTTCTTTCCTTATACAATGTCTTAACTTTATCACGCAGTTTATATACATAGCTTAATAATATCTACTTTGTTATATATTATCACTGCCTGTACTCGCTCTATAATAAGTACTATAGGTTCTTATAGTCCGTTAATATATATATTAGAAATAATAATTCTTTAAGCTTAAGATGCTATTATTTAAAGCATCTAATAATTATAAGTAGTTCCTTATTATATATCTTATAGTTTAATTTAGTAAGGGCGAGTTTTTAAGAGAGAAAGGCTACTAGATATAGCTCGCCGTTCTTATTATATTGCAATAATACTCTACTTAGCATATAATTAGACAAGTCTATTTTAATAATATATTTAAGGTTAGGGTTAAAGTAGGTAAGAATTAAAGTAGTTATAAAGCAATGTTTTAAGTTATTAAAAGCTTATTTATATATAACGTACTTTATAAGCGAGCCGGTCACCTCAAAACTCACCAAAAAATAGAAAATTCATATTTTAATATCTTAACAACCACTTAATAATAAATTCTAATAATTTGGATTTGGACTTTTATATACGCTCTCTAGCTTCTATTAAAGTTATATAGTAAATAGTTTTGTAGTTTTAAAGATATTAAATTTTAGGGGCCAAAATAGGGCCAAAATACTATATCTCAAAAACTACGAAACTATTTACTCTATAACTTTAATAGAAGCCGCAGAGCGTATATGAAAGTCTAAATTTAAATTATTAGAATTTATTATTAAGTAGTTGTTAAAATATTAAAATATAAAATATCTAATTTTTAGTAAGTTTTGAGGTGACCAGCTCGCTTATAAAGTACGTTAGTGGTTTATTTAAATTTTATATTCTTCTTTATTAGGTTTACTAATAGCTAGGCAATTTTTAAAAAGTAGTTAATAAATTAATAATAGAAGTTTATAAATTTTAGAAATCCTTAAATATCTTATATATTATTAGGGCTTCCCTAGTTTATAATTATAATAACCTTTTTAGGGTCTATTTTAATTCTATTACGGGATATAATTAAGTCTAAGTATATAACCTTGGATATATATAACCTATATTTCTTAATATCGCATTATAAGCCTATATCTTATAGGCGTTTAAGAACAATTTTAATATATTTCTAATATTTAGAGAGTAAGAATAAGTAGATCAAGATATTGTTAATATATATAGTAATAAATATATTAAAGAATTTATAAAGCGTATTATTAATATATTACTAAAATATAATAGAACCGTTCTTTATACTAAATAGCATTACTAAGTATTTAAAGAGTCTCCTATGTCGGTACGTTAGTATATTAATATATCTAACCAAATACCCCAACCTAGGAGCTCTTGCTGCACCTAGCCCAAAAGACTAAAACTAACTAAAAGATTCCTAAAAAACACTTAGAGAATCCCCCTAAGATATATACATCGCAGGGAAGGCATATATTAAATGACGGTGGTTTGCACTTATGCGCAACTGCCAGAACCACGTCCAGTAATAGCCCTCTATAAGAAAGACGGGCGAATACTACACTATAAAGCGGAAATACCTTTATTAAGAAGGCATCTAATAAAATATAAAGCCTATTAGACGTGTTTAGTATCTAGAATTATAGGGGAGCAACTGTTAGCTATAACAAACTAATATAGCTAGCAGAATGGCTCTGCCAGTCTAGTAAACCTTAGGCGCCCCTCTAGCAAACCCTTAATTAAATCCTCTAACGGCTAAATAAAATTAAAAATAAATAAAAACCCCCCTTACCGGCGAACCGCACCTAGGCCGCTATAGCTACGCTTTTATAGTATAGGGAACCCACCTCCCTTAAAACAATAACCGGGTATATAATTATAAAATAACCAAATACAGAAAAAGTAGAGGGACTTAGGGGATAGTTAAAAACAGAAGTCTTTATAGAAATCCATAAAGAGGTCTATAACACTATTATAGTTTAATACCTTAGGAGCGGAGACATTAGAGTTACCCTAAAGGACTAACAGTTAAAGGAATAAGCTATAAGGGCAGGGGACAGGCTAGGAGAATGTATTGGCATAAAAGTACTCTATAAAGATTATTTAGTTAAAGTCCTAGCGGTTCCCATAAGCCTTAGGGTAGAAAAGGGATGCTAGGCGGATAATATAGCAATTATATAGGAGATAGTAAGACAAATGGAACGCCTTATACTAGAACTCAAAATTACCCAAATCTAATAGCTTTAATAGGAAAATGCAAACTAAGTAAATATTAAAAATAATAAGAGGATATAAAGGTCGCTAAAGACTTACTAGGGAGACGCTAGTTAAACGTATAGCTCCCTTATTATCAACACACTTATACTAGGAATATAAAAACTCCTTATCCAAAAAGGAATAATTATAAATGACCTTATATATAATATAAGGCTCTATAACCACAGACTACGCCTAGAATGATACTATTGCTATATATAATAGGGATATACCTAATCCACATACACAGTATAGGTGTACTATAGCTACTATACAGGCCCCTATAATATAAAACACTGCTTAAATTAAGACTAAATAAAATACGTAAACTGCTACCAAAGTATACATAAGGCGTAGGAGAGAGAAGACTATATTAAATATAGGAGATAAAAGGCAAGGGCTTAACAGCTGCGGGAATAACTGCACGCTAGGTTATATAAATGGAAATAATAGGTGATAAGCTAGGGGGACGCAGGTGCCTTTCTAGCGTTTCCTACCTTTAATACTAGGGGGCTAGGCCAGCTATTCTAAGCCTTAACAGGCCAGAAGCGACGCCGCGCGATATTACTAGACTAATTAGGGATATAAGGGTTACAGGGGATATAAGGGAAAGGACGCCCTATAGAAAGGCCCCTATAGACAGCTACAGCAAGCTTAAGACTAAAATAATTAAGAATTAGACTTAATGCGGCAAATATAACATTCGCAGCTAACCTATAAAGGGCATATAGCTAACTAGTAAGATTAGGGGAAGAACTAAAGACAATAACAGATTTAGATATAGAAGTGCTAGTAAAAACACAAGACATGGGAATAGAAAGCTCTATATAAAATAAGTAGCGACTAGGATGTAAATATAAGAGATAGAAGCTCTAGAAATCCTAGAGAAAGTAGAAATAGAAGAAGTAAGGAATAAAGAAGAGATAAAAAACCCTTACTAGGGGTCCATTACCTATCTATTATATAGTATAACTGCGGTAATATAAACCACCGTCTTATAAGGCCCCTACTAAACAGCCTAGACCCAGAGAAATACTATATCCTTGCTATACAAGAACTGTATTATAATACCTATATATAATCAACATACTGCCCCTAAGGATTCTAGCTCCTATATAAACCAAAAGCAGTTATACGTGTATACTTTATAATTAGTAAGGCTATTAGCCTATCCTTATAGTTATAGCAGGCAATTAACCTAGATATTATAGTTATAATAATCTAAACATATAGGGGTCCGGTATAAATTATTAATATATATAACCCTAGGGTTAAAGGGGTCCTATAAATAGAGAATATTATATTAGCAATAAGCTTACTAGAAACCAAAGGCACGGAGTTTATCCTATTAAAAAATATAAACCTCTACTACCTGTGGTAGGGGGGTGTCTATATTGCTGCTAAACAATAGGCAGAGTGCCTACTAAGAGCTATAGATATCTAGGGCCTTAAACTAGCTACCCCCCTAGGAGTAATTATAGCAATAAGGCACTACCAGAAGTACAATTAACCTCATATTTATAGATAAAGGCCTATACTAGAGACTTAAAAGGTGTAACCCTAAAGAAGAATAGGCACTTGCCTTAGACTATATCCCTATCTAGATATAGCTAGACCTAGATATTAAGGCGTAACTAAATAGCAAAAGATGTATAATAAGGAAGCTTAAGACAGATAGCTTTCTTAGTACAGTTAAATAACAACTTTAAGACCTAGAAGAAATTCACCTAATACTAAATAAGTAAGGCTTACTAGCTACGCCTAAAGAAATTAACTAAAGACTAGAAAGGATCTAGGTAGTAATTAAAAATAGGCTAGAAGAATACTGCCTAGTTTTAAAACCGGGCCCCTATACGCGATATATATAGTCCATATAATACGCAGTTTTTATTGCTAGCCAATAACAAGTAAGAAGGAAATATATAAGTAGCTATAACCCTAAAGACAAGAGATAATATAAAGACATAAGAAACCAGTTAAAAAATACCCTAAAAAAAGAAGTAAAAAATAACTAGAGATAGTTTATAAATAAACATACTTCTAACCTAAGCCTCTCCTATAATAAGGGCCTTTAGGCCATAGCAAAATAGGTAAAGAAAAAGGTAGGGCGCCTAGTAAAAGACCTATACCTACTACCCCTATAAAGAGTAGGGGAGTTATAGGCCACTAATAATAACAATAAGAAGGTAAAGATCCTTATAAAAAGGTTCTTCCCCTAACCGGCCTTAGCAGACCTTAGTAACATTACAGGTAAAATACTAGTAACTCGCCTATAGGTTAATAGTGATATAATAACAGAAAAAATAGCTAGAACTATTAGCTGCCTTTTAAATAATACTATACTAGGACCAGATAGGATACTAAATAAGGCCTTAAAGACCTATAGACCACTTATAGCACCTTAGCTTATAGATATAGCTAGAGTATACTTTACTATAGGCTACTACCCATAACTTAAAAGGTCTATAATAATGGTTATCCTATAAAAAGAAGGTAAAGCAGACTACTTAATCCTAGAAAGCTACCGCCCTATTACCTTAAAAAACACCCTTAGCAAGATCCTAAAAAGGGCAATAGCGGACTATATAGCAAACACGGCTAAGGAACACGCCCTACTACTATAAAGTTAAATGGGGGCAAGAAAGAACTGCTTAATACTATTAGTACTTATGTTACTTACCACTACCATTAAATCTACATAGGCGATATAAAGGGACTTTATAGTATTAATGCTTAGCCTAGATATTAGTGGTACCTACAATAATATACCCTATAAGTGCCTCCTATATATCCTTAGGGCAAAGGGCTTCCTAAAATAGATCGTATAATTTATTTAAGGATTTATATGTTAGAAAGAAACATTGCTAGTCTTTAGCAGATACTAGAGCCCCCTTATTACAGTTATAATAGGAATACTATAAGGATTACCCCTCTCGCCTATACTCTTCCTTTTCTTTATAAGCAACCTATTTAAGTCCTTTAAGGAAGGGGCGACCCAGGGGATAGGCTTTATTAACGATATAAACCTAATTATATATGGGCCAATAGCCGCAGAGAACTGCAGAACACTAGAGAAAGCCTATAATACCTATATAAAATAGGCAAGATAACACAGAGTCTAATTCTCACTAGAGAAATACTAGCTAATCCATTTTATAAGAAAACGCAACTAACCTATAGATCTCTAGCATATAATCTATATCTAAGGCTTTAGGGGCCAACCAGTTTAAGGCCTAAGGGTATTAGGGGTATAGGTAGATAGTAAGCTCTAGTGGAGCGTATATGCGTTATAAGCAGCCTATAAGGGCTAAGCGTAGTATATCGCAATGTCCAGAATCGTTAATTCTATATAGGGTCCATGCTTCTAGAGGTCACGCCTACTATACACAGCAGTTATCTAGCTAACTATAACATATAAATCCAGTATTTAGGCTATAGGAGAAACTAAAAAAGGCCCCTCTAAAAGGTCTAAATAGCCTACCTTTAGAGTATAACAGGCGGGTATAAGCAAATGGCTATAGCACTACTTAAGAAGGAAGCCAATATCCCCCCCCTAGAATTATATATTAAAGCCGCTATAATGTAAAGGGTGTAAAAGGAGCGCAACTCTAGTGTTACAAAGTATATTAAGTCACGACTAAACAAACTATAGAGGGACCCTAGGGTGCCCTATAGGAGAGCTAACTAATAACCCCAAAGTAGGGAAGACATATTAAAAAAACAGGTAGAAAAAGCAAAAGAAGAATAGTGCTGTATTAGGGCCCAGGCCCATATAGAGGAGAAAGGGAGACATATAAGAAATTAGTAAAGATAATAGCAAGAGAGAGAAAGGAGCTAAAGTAGAGCATAAAAGAGTACTAGGAAACTATCCACTATAATATAATACTAGTTAGACCAATACTAGAGAGGTGTATAGAAGTTAAAGGCATAGAGGCTATTTTAGGTAAAAGGAACCTAGGCCGTAGCATAGTTAATACTATAAGGGGTAAATACCTAAGGGCTCCGAGAAGGCCTAATAAAGGCAGAAAATACAATGGCAACACTCCTAAAAATAGAAATAATAGGACTAAAATATTGGCTCTACTAGGTAGGTGTCCTAGTAGGTAACTTAAAATATAAATATAGCTGGCCAAGATAGATACCAAAACACATAATACTATTATACCCCTTACGCACCAACTAAGAAGTAATACTCTTAGTAACTGGCTTAGAGAACTATAATATACTACTCTTAATATAAAAAGGTCTTAAGGCGGTCACCTAGTGGCTTATTAGCCAAAATATACTAGACCAGTTTTGGGTCGTAAAGGAAATGGTAATAAAAGGCAAAGGGGCGAGCACCAGGCGCCCCCTAATAACTCTATAGTAGTAGAGTTAAGTTCGCGATACTAGCGCGTCCGTAGGCTTATTACAGCAGCAGTGGTTCCCAAGGAGGTTAAAAAGTAAGGTAGTAGAGCACTATAGGTAACTCGCAGGCGCCTTGTAGGTGCTATATAGGCGAGTCCTAAAAGGCAGGGAGATGGATTACGGGGTTTTCTTATATAGAGTTTTCTCCCTATATATATATAAGGAGTAGTCCGCGTGGGCCCAATAGGGATCTAAATCAGACGTTAAGCAATGAATTATTATTATTATTTAAAGAGTCCCCATTATATATAAAAAGCTATATACTTCTTATCTCCTTTATAGATATAGATTTTATTAAAGGCAATAACTATATTAAGCTTTATAAAGTACCGTGCCTTTACTAAATAATTAAGCGTCTCTTAAATTAGGAGAATTAAATATTAGTTTTAAATTATAATTGTGTTTAAAGCTTAATAATTAATAAAGAATCTTAAGCCTTCTTTTAGCTTTTTAATAAATAGTATAGGTAAGGTAAATAGAGATTAATTAGAGTAAATAAAGTTTTTTTCTAGATACTTATTAAGGTATTATTATATTATAAGCAGTTCTTCTTATAATATACCGTATAGCGGACTAAACTTTAGTGTTATACTAGGCTTAAGTTCTATCTTAAAATTATACTTATCTTAGTATGGGGCTAGTTAGTTTATAAATTATTTTTTAAACTTATTAATTAGATTATGGTACTCTTTAGGTATAAGAGGTTAATAATTAGTATATTATTTTAGTTCTAGTGCTTTTTTAATATCTTCTATAGTTATGGTAAAGATTTTATAATCTTATCTTTTTACTAATAAGATAAAAGGTACGGCCTATATTATATAAATTTTAAGAGGTTTTAATAAAACATCTTTATATTCTTTACCATAATTAGTAGTTATAGGTTTATTATATTATTATTATTATTATTCATTGCTTAACGTCCGATTCGGATCCCTGTTGGGCCCACGCGGACTACTCCTTATATACATATAGGGAGAAAACTCTATTTGAGAAA
>Ga0307507_10003700_pt1 | contig 28890 bp, 31 predicted proteins | sample 7_EM_MG_FD_207223 | JGI IMG/M metagenome (GOLD analysis project Ga0307507, IMG submission 207223) | Populus trichocarpa ectomycorrhiza microbial communities from riparian zone in the Pacific Northwest, United States - 7_EM | ecosystem: Host-associated > Plants > Roots > Unclassified | place... | reverse complement strand
TAATAAAACCATCAAATTACACTTCTCCATACAAAACGAAGCCAAACCCACCAACCACCCAAACAACCAAAACAATACCCATACTACACTAATTCCTCTGCTCTTACCACAACCCACAGCACATAATCCCAGGTACTAATACCAACCCTGCGGATGACTACCGATGTAAACTAGAGGGGGTTATATTTCGGAGGGCGGTTGGGGGGGGGTACTTCCTGGGGAGATACAGGGTGGATGTATGGAGGAGTTGGCTGGGAGTTTCGCGCTGAGTCCGCTGGTGGCTTTTGTTTAGTGGGGGAGGGGGACTGGATAAGTTCTCCAGGTTTTTTTTCCCGGGTCGGACTTATTCTTGGAAAAGCTACTTTTGTCTTTTGCGCTATGTGTCGCCGGGGGCTGGATGCTGCCTGACTGATTGTTGTGGTGTGTGGAAAGCTATAGGTTAATCCCATTGGGAGTTGGTGCGGGTGATATTCTGTGAGTGGGTGGAGGGAGTCTAGAGGAATCAGGTGGAATCTGGTCTGCCGGAAGTTCAAGTCACGATACCTGTTCCAAGGTAGCTTATACCACTGGATAGACTGCCCATTCCTTTTCTTGATCAATCCCACATACTGTATCGACATGATATTACAGAGATTACAAAGTATATCACGGTTTTATCATAGCTTATCATTCGGTGTCAGCGCTACCCTCCCTCTCCCTTCCTAGTTATATTCCAGATCTCGGAAAAGTCTTTATTATCGCCGTCGGCAATCCCCTCTCCACTCTTTTGAAGGCAAACAGAAAATCCTCACACCTACCTCCAAAAAGAAACGCTTCAAGTGGACTTTTCGGATTACTTGTGGCCCTCTTTCATTGATGCAAACTACAACTCTCCCATCCCTACACACGCGCGCACCCTCTCTCTCCCTGCATTGATCCCTCCATCCAAACCCAAGCATTGTACCAAAAACACAGGGCAATACGAGACATGCTAAATGGCAGAGAAACAAATCGATAGGTAAATGCGAAAATGAAGACTCCAGATGATAATGCTCCGCCCAATGCAAGCCAAAACAAAACAACACAAGGAAATAGCATCGCAAAGACAAAGATTTGACGAAAATAAAAAAAATTCAAACGCAACGTAAATGTGCTAAACAAAAGAAATGATCCAAAGTGTTTTGGCGTGAGTAATCGTAATCTCCTCCCTCGCGCTTTCTTTTCCTCCCTCTCCTTCCACATTCCCAATTACCGTCGAAAGTCTAGAGAAAATTTCACAATCTAGCTCGGTCCTTAACCTCCGGCAACTTTTCTCCAAACACCGCCCAACAATCGGCCCGCGCCCTCTTGTCAACCTCCGCTTGAAGAACCCCATGCTCCCCCCAAGCACCCCAAATACCAGCCTTCTCTAGTATCCAGCGTCTAGCAAACTCCACCGCAGTCCTTTCCCCATCCCTCCTTGCGTCAACAATAAGCAGAACACCACACAACACCCAGCCAAGCGTCCACAAGACTACCCTTCCACCACCGGTCAATTCCTCTTTACTCCTCGTCTCCAAGATCTTTTCGAATTCTTTCCACTCCCCCCATAGAGCAACTTTACACCTTTCAAGGATCTCCGCTTCAACCTCACCTACACGGCCGGTTGTGGCTGTAGCCGGTGAACCCAAGTTTTCTTCTACAAATTCATTGAAAGGCACCCAGCCTTGTTCTTCGCCTCCTGCGCGAGATGTACGCTTTAAGCTGCTGATCAGGTCGGTTATTAGCACATTCGTTGTGCCCTCCCAAATCGAGAGTACCTGGGCGTCGCGAAGGAGACGGGCTATGTTTAAAGGTTCTTCATTCTCGCAGTAACCAACACCGCCGAGAGATTCGGCACATTCGGATAAGGTGCTCATAGCTAGCTTTGCGGTTAGGGCTTTAGCGATGGGGGTTAGGAGGCGCAAGAGCTGGTGCGGGGCCGAGGGGGTATGTAGCGGGGATGAGGCGCTCGGGGATGGTGTGGACGGGTTTGTGGGGGCTTCGCTGAGGGAGAGGAGGTGGATTGTAAAGAATGTTAAATGGGTTGTTGCGCGCTGGAAGAGCTCTAGATGTGCTAGTGTACGGAGGTGAAGAGGGATTGTCCAGAGGGGCCGGTTCTTGGCGACTACGCGAACCTTTGAGAATGCCTGTTTGTTTGAACGTAAGCTGCCATGCTTGAGGATCTAGAATGACGGGATGGGCAAACCTTTGCTATAGCTAGACCCCTTCGCATAAAGCTAATGGCACTAACAGCGTTATGAACGCGAGTGATATTCAGCACTGTTGCCATCTGCTTGACACCATCACCTTCTTCACCAATCATCCACGCCCTCATTCCCTTAAGTTCTAATTCCGCTGTTGGTAGAGCCCTAGTCCCCAGCTTCCTCTTTAACCGCATGATTCTCACACCATTCCTTTCACCGTTCGCCAATCTCATGGGTGCATAGAATGCACTGAGTTTACCGCCCCCACCGGGGGTCCTCGCAAGGAGGATGGTCATATCCGCGTCTGTGGCTGAAGAAAAGAATTTGTAACCATCAACGACCCAAGGTCCCAACTCTTCCGTACCACTTTCATTCTGCGAAGGGGGCGCGAGAGGAGAGTACACAGCCACCGTTTCACTCCTGGAAACGTCGGAACCACCGGGTCGTTCAGTCATCCATTGACCACTAGTCCAACGGGCAGTCTGGTCCCGCGAGATAAGGCGAAAGTGGGCATTGTGGAAAACTTGACGCCTTGCCTCTGCTTCTCTGCGAGAACTCAACGAGGAGTTTAGACTAAAAAATGATTGAATCGAAGTTGCCGGGTGAGGGATGTGTTGCGATAGTAGACGAGCAGCCCCATCCGTCATTGCAAATGGGCAAGTAGTCAATGCTGAGGATGGTGAAAATATGTAGTACCTAATTCACGCAATTAGCGTCCAGTCACTTTAACCTAAGAGCATCAATGAAATAACATACTTTGCAAATTGCCCAATTCTCCCGTACCGGCCCTCGTACCCTTCAGCCACAATACCCTGGTGAGCACCAAGCTCCGCTAGTCTCCTCCATCCTTCTGAAGTTCGCAAGTTGTCGCTGCGGTTAGCGAAGGCATCATGTGACTCGAGCGTGGGTGGGTGTGCCTCGGCATCTTCAACCCAATGCAACACCTGCGGGGAAAGAGCCGCAACAGCGAGCGAGTCGAGCTCTTTATGCAACGGCTTCAGCAAAGCAGGTGGGAGGTAAACTAATATATCAAACAAAACCCACCCAGTCAGTTAGCAAGTTTTCAAAGGCAATTATTAATCGTTTCGGCTAAATTCATGAGGCTCTTGCAAAGAACCATGGGAGAACAAACGTGAAAGAACCCTCTTGAGTCCTACATCCTCTTCAAACTGGTTCCCTAGACGAGGGGCGTCCTGGAAAAAGCCGGTATCTCCGGAGGATGGTCGTAAACCCGGTTGTTGCTGCTGCTGGTGGGGATGTTGCTGTTGATTATGCTGACCTGGATGCTGGTTCTGCGGCGGGCCAGTAAACGTTGACTTCTTTCCGGTGTTTGACATGTCGGACCGTTTGTACCTGCAGGTATTCTAATGCGTTGGGAATGGAATCTTGGACTCAAAGAAATCTGAATACCACCGGGAAAGAAAAGCACAGCAGAGAGGAGGAAAGTAGAATGGAAGGAGAGAGGAGGGAGAGGAGGAGGAGGAGGAGAATAATAGAGAGAAAGGGAAGAAGAGGAACAGGATTGTTTCCTGATTATTCGAAAGGTGGTTGCCCACATCAAGGATCATCTCCTCCTGCTCCACGTCGCCGTCACCACCGCCGCCATGTTGTCCGCTTTGCATTATCCGAAGCTAAAACCCGTGATAGGAAGCCTTGGGCCAAAAAAATAGAGTCCGTCCCGCCAGTCTAGCCTTCTAAAAAAGCTTCGAACGAGAGAGCCAAAGCGCACACATCCAACCGCTTCGTGGCTCCAATCAATGTTTCATTTGATTCGAAAAGGCTGAAAATAAAATAAATAAAATATACTGTACCGTACCGTACACTCCTCGAGTCGTTTCAGAGGACCAAAAAACCAGACCATATGGAATTTTTTTTAGAAAAAAAAATCGAAAAGATCCACTAAGCGAGAAGAAAAGGGCTTCAGGACGGGCCAAAGTCACTTCATGTCACTCGAACTGGCGAATCCCAATTGGAAAGATGGTATCATCAGTGACAACGGAGCTTTCTGTTCGCCCGTCAAACCTGTCAGCTCACCCGTTCTTGCATTTGTGGCAGTCCAAACAAACGCTCTCGATCACCAACACCTCAAATTCTTTTTCTGCAAGAGAGAACTCTAGGTTTAGCCAAGATTTGAGGGCAAGAACCAAAAACAAACGTGTGAGAATAAAAAGAGTAAAAAATTTAAAAAAAAGAATTATTCTCGCTTGTCCGTCTATCGTGACCATCTCCGTAAGTAAAAAGGTGAAGGTACTGTAGGATCCAAGGCGAAGTTTGCCCCTAAGTTAAGTAAGGAATAGTGTAAGCTCCATTCTGACGTTGCCGGCGGCACTTCCCGAGATACCCGTTCCGGGGTGGGGTCCATCAAAGACAACAACCGTTGCTCGGGAAGCTCCCGGCCCCACCCCCTCGAGCAAGCCAGGTGGAAATACAATGCTATACCCGGTTTGTTTGTTATACCCGGTAGAAAGTATGGTTTAAGTTTGGTTTGCCAGCTGGCCAGCGGGAAGAGTAGAGCGAGTCTTCTCTCAAGTGCGGCAGTTCACCGCTGTGATTTCTGCATGAAGCCATGTCGTCTGTGCTCCAGCCGCGAAAGATTCCCGAATTGAATGTTTTTGTCTTGAACGAGAGTGCTAGCATGGAGGCCAGTGTGAGAAGAAGAGAAGAGCTACGGTACAGTACCGTGGGCTTTTTAGAAGGGTCTGTGTAGTTTTGGAACGTAAAGAGCGTCCCTAAAAAAGGGTGATCTGTATCTGCAAGTAGTTTGCCGGTATTTCTGAAAGCCGGACTTCATTCAGATTCTCGGGAATTTTCACGGGAAAGGAGGTAGCGTGCGGCTGTGTGCCACGCAACCTCCCTCCTGCGCATTGAACCCCTGTCCCTTGCGGGTCATCGAGGGGCATGGTTAACTTATTGACAAAGCAAGGTATCGTATGGCCATCAGCTCGGTGAAGTACTGACAAACTCTTTGGACGGCCGGGAGAGCCCAATCGCCGTCTAGATTATTAGGCGTTTACCGTATGCCAACTTCAGTTTCTGTTTCTGAGATCTCGCGATATTTTTCTTATGATACCTTCAGCAGGCAAAAAAAATGGAGAAAGTGGACCTCAAGTTTTTACGGTACGAATTCACGGCAGCTTGGTCAATAACAAACCTACAACACCCATTTTCGGATACCGGTACGAGTACGTTCTGTTCTCATTGTCATTGATATCGTCAACAGCATGGCATGAGAGTGTTGTTATACCGGTAACATCGCCATAAAGAGTTCTGGTACGGTGAGTCTTGCGATCAGGACGCGTCAAGTTTCTTGTATCAAAAGTTTATGTCACCCCCCATACAACTGATCAGAGATTCTCTTATAGAGATTGCTACAGCGGCAAATCTTTCATCAACTAGGCACCGTACCAGTAACTTTATGATACACATAGACACTGTTTTTCTTTGCGATACCGGTAAACCATTGAGGACTCTGCTTCACAAACACGACGTATACAATTTGTGATAGCAATGACAACCAGTAATGAAAAAGGAAAACCTCACCGAAACCCCAAAATCCCAAAATCCCAAACGCTCTGTATTACTATTCGACACCAAAAAACCAAATATACTAGAAAGAAGCAAAAATATATGAAAATCAATGCTGTGTACTGTACTGGAAGCTCTTTGAGTCTATTAGCTTTCCGCATCACCTTCAACATCGCCCTCTTCTCCCCCCTCTTCATCCACAAAACTTCCCCCGCCAACACCCCAAAGGCTAAGTCCCAATCCGATCCCGGAAACCCCGCCAAATACCCCCCATGCCAACAACTCTCCCCCGTTCGCTACTCCAGCACTAAGTGTGAACAGCCCCCCGCTAATCAGCGGACCGATCGCTCTTCCGCCAGCGCTCAATGTCTGAGCTAGTCCGTTCAGGGTTCCGAGAGTCGAGGGTTTCGGGGACGCATTAGTTATCAGCAGCATCGCGCATGTAAGGCCAACGACAGCTGCTACGGTTTTCAATAGCAAGACAGAATATAGCTCGATCCACGGCAATATTTTAGCGCTTTGTCCATTTGCCGGGTCAATGTAGCCCACGAAGGGGGTCGCCCAGAACGCAGCCACGAATCCGGCGAGGGCAAAGCGGTATCCCCAGAGATTTCCCAAACGCGCCAGGAGAGGGCCGAACAAAAGTAGCTGAAAGATTATGCTGACTACGCTAACGAAAGAGAGCGAGAATCCTATCTCCTTCGGCGAAAGCCCGCGTCCGATGGGTGGTGGGCTTGAGACGAAGATTGGGTATAGGGAGTTGTAGGAGATGTTGGATAGGTTGAAGATAGCGTATGTTATTAAAAAGACGATAATTGGCGGTGTTAGGATAGATCTGTAGGGTGCGGGAGCAGCAAGCTCGGGAAAGAGAGCAGGCGGGGAAGACGAGCCGGAGTTGTCCGTCAAATATGGCGGTGAATCCTCCTCTTCCTCGTCCTCTTCCTCGTCTCGGTAGTTCTGGGGAACACGAATGTAACTTGGCCGTGAGCTGGAGGTAAATTCCCAGAGCCAAACAAATAGGTTCTTTACACGCTCTCCGAGTGGAGGGAGCTTCCTCGCCTCTTTTAAGCTCTCGTCAAGTAAGAGGGTGATAAATAGAAAATCTAACAATAGAACACCGGCAGAAACAGCGTTGGGTAGGAGATACGGATTTTTCGCAAATAATTCAGTGATAGGGCCAGATGGCTCGCCAGTGACAGGATGTACGAGGATGCCACCAATCAATGGTCCGGTTATGCCACCAATTCCATACACCACCGGAAGATATTTGAAAGCCGAAGACTGATTTGATTTATCGGTTATTTCCCCTAGGACAGTCGCGACAATGCCTGGGGTAAGAGTTCAAGAGACGTGAACATTCTACGCGACATTCCGAAGTGGGGAAGAGTAACACACCAGCATTGCCGTTGACCAGCCCCATGATAGCCTGCACCACTATTGCCTGCCAAAGAGTCCTACAAAACCCGAAAGCCATGAAACAAGCTGCAGTAGCCAGCGTTCCAAAGAGAATAACAGGTTTCCGCCCGATCCGATCACTCAGCCTTCCCCAGAAGAAATTCGCTAATCGCCCAAGAGGAACGCGTCAGAAAACATCTCCTCCCCAAATACTCGAGCACTGACGGAAAGACACGCACACGCGAACTGAGCCGCAGCAAACGAGCTCGCGACAATCCCAACATACAGCCCGACCTTTCGCTGGTCGACTTCAGGAAATGTTCCCGTCATCTGTGGAAGATAGGGCGATATACTATTCAGCGCAGTCTGCTCAGCAAGCGAGATGATAGCTAGTGTAAGAAGCTGCTTCTTCGGTATCGTGGACTGGTCGTCATCGTCGCTGCCCCCGCCTCCACCCCCTACCTTACCATTAGTATTTAGAGAAGCTTCGCCCGCATTACCGTGGCCATCGTCGTCCGGCGAGCTTGTCGAGAGGCTGTTTCTATCAGCAAGAGGAGCGCCTCGAGATACCGGGGGTGTCGTGGGGAAGGTCTGGTAATGAACCGAGGACTTGCGGCGGGTCATCGGATTGTTTAGTTATCTTGCTGCTACCGTACTGTAGTGTTGATAAGATGTGGGTGAAAGGCTTTTGAAGGTGGTCCATGGCCAGGGGTATTGGAGCCTCTGGAAGAAGCAGAGGGGCCCTGGGGACTCGAGTCTTTGGATGAGTGTGCTCTTTCGCCTTAATTTACGGGACACAGAGTGATGACGTCGTTGCCACGTGCAGGATCCACTGTGCGATTGGGAAGAGCTTGTCGGGAAGACCGGATGTCACATCCCTCCTCTCCTTCTCCGACTTGTACGAAGGGCCCTCAAGGTGTCTCGGGCGTTCCGTGTGGAGCCTTCTGCGCTCCCACCGTCTTAGGTCTGGGGGCTGGGTTAGGGTTGTCCATGAAGGCACGGGGTAAAGATAGAAGAGATCCCAAAGCTTGTATCTCATTAACAGACAGTATAGAAAAAGAAAGAAAAAAGAGATTCCAATCCTCGAAATAAAATGTATGCCTCCTTTCTCCCTCTTCAAGTGAACATCTCCACCACCTTATAGCTCCGGAATCCTAGGGATTCGCAACGAATTCCTGGCGTCGTAATCATCCCCAAAAATCTCCATCATTGGATGTATGAAGTAACAGATCTTCTCTCGCCCACTACCAGTATACATGACCATAAGAAATCATAAAGCTAAATACATAAGTAAAGCAAGACAAACATAGCGCAAGCACCCAGAATTTCTTTTCTTTTCTTTTCTTTTTATTTTCTTCCCATTCCAGAGGTGATTATGAAATCACAGCTGAGGCGATTGCGAAACAAAGCGTAAATATCAGAAGCACCGTTATCACCCCACCAGAAAATCCGATCGGTAACATGTTGTAGTAGGTAGGAGGTGGGAAGAAGTCTTTTAGATTTTGAGAAAGTGCGAGGTTTTTGAGGAGGACAAAAGATCTTTGTTTCGTAAATCGAGGGGGGTTTTTTTTTGCTCCGAACGTGGGTGTTTGTGAGGGGAGATGCAAAATGAGAAACGCGGGGGCGGTTGTGGACCTTTATAGGAGCGGACTTCCGGGGAAGGGAAGTTCTGTCCAGGTGTGAAGTAGATATTATAAGAATGGTATCTCGGGGCTAGCTCTCCTTTGCTATAGTATCGGTGCACTATTAACCTCCTAAGCCTAACAGAGGACGCTAGCTGAGTTAATTTCTCATCAAATGTCTCGTTCCGGAAATTGAAAGCCACTCTCCCAAATGTTTTGTCCAAGGAGCGGGAAGGGTTCTTTTTTTTTTTGTTGTTGAACATAAGTGTGATAGACTATTGTGCACTACACCAACTGTAGTAAAAGTCTGTATGTTTGGAAAATTGGGACGAGAGAGAGTATGCGGAGTCCACAGGGTTGATGGAAAAAAAAGAAAGGGATGAGCAGTGGCAGTCAAAACGGTGATATAATAACAGCGAGTGCAGAAGTATAATAAATTCTATGAAAACTTTTGTATACACTCTCTCGCCTCATTTGTTTCAATAAATATACTCTTACTACATTTGGTATCGTAAAAACTAGTTTATCCTACTTGCATTCAACAAAAAAAAGCTTCTTTCCCACCCCTTGGATAAAACATTTGCAAATACTAGATTGTTCCTATTGTGCTCGGGTAGGGACGAAAAAATCGGAAAACATAATCCCAGCCCCCGTACGAGTTGAGATTTATATAGGATCGGCGGAAATAGTTTTCCGAATTTTTTCGTCCCCACCCAAGTATGCTATATAGGTGACTACCAACTAACCTGAATGTGGAGGTGTTTGATCACCACAAGCCCGCGCAAAATTTGGATTATAAATATCACTCAAATTCGCACTTTAGACTTCAGCTTCTAGTTATAAATGAGGATAGAAATTTCTTCCTATATCTTGGCTTGTAGCTATTCTAGGGAAAATAGGAGCATGTTTGGAGTGAGAGCATAACCTTCATGATGCCCTATCCAAAAACTACGTCATGACGATTTACCCTGCTTTATCCTTTCCGAAGTTATCGCGCAGCCGAGTTGAAGTTGGATACGCTAGCTAGGGGCTAAAGATATCTGGGGTCTCACTATTGTACCTATAATAATTAGCTAACGGATCGATTTTTGTTCTAGTTTCCGGCTTCCTCTCGGCCGCACGAGTACTAAAATACCATATAGGGCGTAACCATTTACTTGATTGGTCACAGTTTGCGTTCCAATTTTCTCTCTTGATGCTCGTAATGAAAATTTTCATCATGTTCCCTCGAGAGTAGCGTGATGCTTATTCCTAATAACTACAAATTAGCAGCGTCAAATATCCCACAGAACGTGCCCTCGAGAACTTCCGGCGTTGCGCATTCTATCGTAGCAAGTTCGAATCCCTAAATACGGATTCACTATAAAAAAACTAGTACTTGCAGCAGCAGCCTCACCCTCAATACCTATTGAGAAAGGTGCAGATTCTGTCCAGCTCAGTGCTTACCAGAATACGGCTCAAGCCGGCCAGCCCCTCAGAGATGGTGTGCTCGAGCGCCCCCTGTCGGATCTATTCTGCAATCATCGTGTATCACTCGAATCTACCTACCAGCTACCCCATTTTGTTGGAAATAATCGATGCGCAGGTAATGATCGGCGATGAGGGTTTTACGCAGCGGAGTGGAACGGCTTAAGTGGAGACACAGAGTTCACATTAAGCTGAGGTGAAGATCATAATTGATTATGTTAAGCTGAGGGAAATTGTGAACAGGAAGAAAGGAGCGATCGGAGAAAAGATAATAAGAGCCTGTTTGGCAAAAATAGGACCGTTCCGTTCGGCGACTGTTTCTACGGTGAAAAGGGTGTTCTCTCCGTTTTGAAAACGGAAGGGAAAGGGCCATTTGTATCGGGGGACGGAACGGAATCGTTGTATCCAAATAGGCTCTAAAAGAAGGAAAAGAAAAACAGGTGTGAGAAAACCTTTCATAGCTTGCGCGTCACTCTGGCGGGGCATATGCGTATCACTGCGGTCTTAGAGCGCGGGCATATCCTACACCACGTGCGGCCATTAAACCGCTATTTCCAGCATATTTTCTTGTGAGATATTGGAGGAATAAGTCCAAAGGAAGTGTGCTGGTCGGGATATATCTGAATTGGGGCAGAGCTAGCTTTTTTTCTTCTGTCGCTGCCCGTAAGATAGGAATATGATACTCTTGAGGGGGACGTTAGACCTGGGCGTGAGGAAATTATTCAAACAGAACCCCTCGGTAAATGTTTGCAAAAGACTTCCCAAACCCCTCTTCATTCCCCCCCCCCCCCCCCCAGAGGTCAATAATTTTATTAACCTTGTTTACCGACCCAGAGTGAAAAATTTTAAACTAACCCCTCTCCTTGATGCTTTTTTATGTTTAAGTGGGTTTTTTTTCACTGGATTTTTCTTTAAGGCGCGCTACTCCCTAGATCTTGTTGTGCAGTTGGAAGCTATATAACTAGCCATGGATTGCTCTCCCACCTAGAGCAGTGTTCTTATCACTAATCTTTTTTTAAGGTAAGCGCCGCCATCAACACCTACTTCGTGCCACCAGTAGTGATCTTCTTCGTGTTAATGAACTTCTGCCAGGTTTTTAGAAAAGTTCCTCCCTTATGGTGAAGTGGTGACGGCTAGCTCCCGTACCGAAAGATGCCCAAGATATCCTCTGACGAGACGAAACACGTGTGTTCCTATCAGTGGTAAAAGCTCTAATACTAGAGGTAGCCTATATTCCAAGGGGTATTATAATTTGTTCCAAATCCCAAACCCCGTCTGAGACCGAATCACAACCCATGACGCTAAGATTTATCCAAACCCTTTAAAAAAAAAAAAAACCAGAATCGAGCACAACCAATTACAGTACCCATTTTGCACACAGGGCAAGAAATTTTTTGAGACTTTTGGGTATCCTCAACCTTGTCTGTCGTGTTACCGATCACCACGGATAAAGTACCCAATTTATCAAGGTCTCGTGACCGGGTTTGTGGTCTTATATGTTGTCCTTATCCAGGTACATACCCCATGTCACTTTATCTGGGTTCTGAGTCTAGGATTAGACCTGCGGGGTTGTCGCGGTTGTATCGTAGAGGAGACAAATATTACCGTATTAACCGGCGAAGGGTGACTTACAGCGCCACTCGATACAGCGGTAAAAGCGGGGGTGTGTTGGTCGGTCTTAACATGTATTATTATCTACTTGGACTGCGCGTTGTACAAGTAAACCACCGTGGAATGTCGGATCGATGCCTCCCTGTATTTCTCTGAATGGGTTTACTTAGGCGAATTGATTCTACCTAGTTAGACCTTGTATCTGCAAGTCCCGCGTGTATGATATGATAATAATATTATGATAATTAAATCCTTTCGAGCATTCGGTTCCACAGCGCATGTATATGCAAGTTCAAGGGATTTCCAGTTCCACGGGGTTGGGGAAATTGTGGTGTGTGTAACGTATAATTAATCGAAGATATGGCTCTTTGCTCAAAGAGTTCTATTTTTGTAAAACCTTGGGAGGCTGAAAAATTGCTTATCTTTCGTGGCTGGGATATTTGTGTATTGAGGGGTATTCGCTTAGTGAGCCGGTAAGTCGCAAGAGTTGTGATCAATTCACCACAGCACTACCACTTATGACAGACTCTGTAAAACCTCTCCTAAGGGGAGTTATACAAGTATAATAATTACTAATGACCTACGTGGTATCACCATAAATTAATCAATCAATTGCAAGATAAAATCCAAACATTATAGCATTAAAACCCTTAACTCCTGATATCATGGCTACTCTTGTCTCCGCGCTATGAATCGGTTCTCTGTTTGGAGCACCTACCACGGGGGACACGATAGATCTATCGTCACTCATACCCAACCATTAACCCTCATAACCGTAAAATACATAAAATATTATCTCAAATCCTCAAGCTGTTCCGACCTTACTGTGCGTGTGGATGTATCTCTTGTATGTCTTGCCCCTGGTTTTGTGGCTGTCCTGGTTGGTGCGGTGGTTGCCCTGGTTCGTGTGGTGGCTGTCCTGGTTCGTGTGGTGGCTGTCCTGGTTCGTGTTGTGGCTGTCCTGGTGGCGGCGAGCTATCTGGAATCTGTTCACTCCCGGTGATGCGTAGCCAGTGCTTTATCTCTGTAATACATCGTGGGAGGGGTTATCAGTAGGAGGTTGATGCATGGAGCAAGGAATGAACATACTCTTAAGAAATGGGAAATCCGCATCATACAAGAATGTCTTCGGGTATCTATATTCATCGAGCAATCGTCGCCGCTAGCAAATGATTAGCAAAGCCCATATGGTCAGCATGATCAAGAAAAAAGAGAAAAATACTTTTTCCCTCTCCGTGTCCCTCTGCTCCTTCAACGTGTACAGAATCATCAACATATCTCCACATCCAATAACCATTGGTATGGTGTCGCCGACTCCAGAGATTTGATTAATCTCATCAACATTCCCATATGCCAACATAATCTCAAGAAAAATGATTAGTATGAACACGCCAATTCCCAACAACAAGGCACAATACAGCCCTCTCCTCTGCTTCGTCTGGGGGTTTGGAATATTAGGCGGGTGGTGTTTCTCTAGCTCCGCCGTCTCCTCCACCGTGGCGGAAGCCGCCTGTATCCAGAACCCCCACGACCAAACATTTATCGGAGGCCCACCCTTGGTCACTGGTTTGCCCCGCTGGGCGCGGGAGTGCGCACGCGTTCTCCGGATGAAAAACCAAAACTTCTCCAAGACAGGAATGATCATGAGAAGCAGCAACGGTGACCAAATCCTCCCGATGAGTTTGAAATTTCCCAGGACCAGCACTGGACCGCCGTAGTAAAAAATATATGTTCCGCAATCCCTCAACGTATGATATATTCCGTCAAACCACCACCAAATCGCCCATATAACGAACGCAAAGAGTAGTATCAACCTAGCTACCTCGCCACCAGTACCGAGGTGGGGATTATGACGGCGGACTATACGCGGACGCATTCGGTCGAAAACCTCTAAACAGCAGAGGAGGGTGAGGGTGCCCATGAACAGGAAGGTGACGATTACAGCGTCCGCGGGCCAGATTGATCGGGTCTTGTTTACTAACGTAACCCATTCTGCGAAGGCAAAGGCGTAGTTTACGTTTCGCATGGTCGCGCGCTCTTGTGGGTCGTGCACGAGACAGACGGTTAGGATTGTGCCGAGCCATTGCGTATAAGTACCTACGCGGACGCCGAGGCCGTAGAGTTCGGCATCGTCGAGGAGGGGACGGCATTCGCCCGGGTTAAGGTTGATATCTGCTTTAGGGGCCATAGTGGTTTTTTTTTGGCTGGCGGGAGGAAGAGGAGGAAGGGGAGGAGGGGGGTGGAAGAAAAGGATAGAGGAGGTGGGAAGTTGGGCTAATAAGGGGATGAATAGGTGGGAAACCCCTTGTGTAGAGTATTTGAGCTATCAACGGAGATTTTAAGTCAATATTGTATGTACAAGTAGCTTCCCTCCCACAGGGACCTGCGAGGTGCGCTTGCGAGCGGGAGCCGCACTACCGTATAATTTATTATATGAAATTTAACAAACCCAATCGCGGAAAGTGACTCGCCCATAAGCATTCCTCCTGATGGGGTGCGTAGCAAAACAAAGTAACTGGAATACGGTACTTTTGAAAGGCCGGCGAGGTACCGTATCGGGCACATGTTATGCACACATCATCCAACTACTTGAGTAACCAGTTTTACTGCTCTAAAAGTCATCACCAAAAAGCAAAAAAAAAAAAGCAAAAAAACTAGCACTTCAGCTCGATCTCGCCAACCCAACCAGCCAGCAGAACCTCCTCGCTTCGCTTCCCATCTAATTCTCAAAAGCACACCGCGAGGCATTTACAAGAGCACCAATACCATACGTAGTTTCCCAATCCACTTCGGGGGAAAGAAAGCAAAAATAAAAAGAAGGAACAAGCCTTTTCCTATCCGCAATTACCGGTATTTTTTTCTTTTCCTTTTCCTTTTCCCTCTCTTTTATAGTAATAGAGTGATCGGCCGAGACCAGCTGTTCTGTTCGGATGTCTTACATGTAGATAGCAGATAGGCCTAGGTAGCCTGGTTACCCTATTGCTACAGTAGCAACTCGAGTAATAGGAATCTCTCCCGACACGATAGCCAGTCGCCTTGAGTAAGTACAAGTACCATGGTGTAGGTAACACAGAATATCCCATTCGGGGGACTAACAAAACCGGGAGCCTCATGCTAGGCCCGATGAGGAAGTGCAGTGCTGTGCCGAGCTAGGTCAGACGTGTGAAGATGAACCTCATAAGTTGTCTAATATTTGTTGTCCCAATAATCTATTTGCTGGTCGAGTTTTATCCATTCATCCAGGTTTCCGGAACTATACACAGCTGGCTATAGTCGCCGAACGAGGGATGTGGGAAGGAAGAAAAAGAAAAAGAAAAAGAAAAAAGAAAAAAAACTAAAAGCACATTGGTGAGCTTGTGCTGTACGAGTATATTTCCCCTCTTGATAAGGTGGTATGGTACTTGAGTACCTAGTACCGTACAACAAGGTATCCCAATTTTCCCATCCACACATGCACATTAAGGTGCTGTAGGAGGGGACAAGAAAACACAGGCCGGAACTGGCTCTAGATCAATCGGTCACACCGGCGTGTTTGCCATTGCCTAGGGCTGATAGTGTGCCGGTATATCATACTGCGAGAGTTCCTTCTAATACGATTTACCCTCCCCCTCTCTTTTCGCTCCCTTCCCCCCCCCTCTGCTTTTTCCCTGTACCTTTTTCTCCCTTTGTGTGTGCCGGGTAAGGGATTAACGACATCATGAAGAGTACACTCCAATTCTTTACGATTCTCACGATAATATGGGGAGGCCTGGCGCAGACGAAGCTTGATCTATCAAAGCTGCCAGGATGTTGTTCTGGGTGTGTTAGTTGTCCGGAGGGGACAGTAAAATGTTCCGGTGGGAAGGCGAGCAATGTTGTGCTTGATTATAACTGTTTGCAAGGGTGTCCAGATGGAGAGTTGTGAGTTTGTTCAGGTTTCCTTAGGGAATGCAGTAGAGAGAGAGAGCTAACTGTCGCAACCCCAGGGCTACCGCCGAAACATGGTATATCTACTCCAAGCATCTTTTTCTTACAAGTGACTTTCCATGATAGATAGATATCTAACGATACCAATTAAACTATAGGCTAAGCTCCCTCTGTGGCTCGCCAAAGCCCTACTACCTAAACACCACACAACCTACTATCTATGAGAAACCCACCCCAACACCATCGTACAGTACCTCCAGCAACCCCCCACCAAAATACTCCTCGAGCTCCATCACAACCACCTCTCCACAGGAATCGAAATACAAAACCACCATTGAGTCCTCATACATCCCGGAAAAGAGCAAAACAGTAACCGAAAAAGAACCAGGAACTACGATCCAACCCCCGGAAAAGAGCAAAACCGTGACGGATCAAGAACCCGGAACCACACTCCAACTCCCAGAAAAGCACTACACCGACACAACAACGAAGCAGGTACAGGTCCCAGTGACAATCGAAGGCAAGAACAAGACAATCGCCAATCCGACAACAATCTACTCCACCCAGCCCCTAACAAAGACAGTCACTGGTGAAGCCGGCACGGTTACTGTAACGGTGATAAAGACAGTCGTGAATGTGGTTACGGAGAGTGTAACTGTAGTTGATAAACTCTATGTCACGGACGTCAAGACCGAGACTGCGATTGAGACGGTAGTGAAGAGTGCTATTACTACTGCTACTGTCACTGTCAAGGAGAGCTTCGATCATACAGCCACAGAGGTAGGGACTGTAACGGTGGCGAAGAGTGGCACCGTCACTATCAAGGAGAGCTTCTTTAATACCGCCACGGAGCTAGGGACGGTGACGGTTGTGAAGAGCGGCTTTGCCACTGTTACTATCAAGGAGAGTTTCGTTAATACCGCTACGGGGGTGGAGACTGTAACGGTGGCGAAGAGCGGCACTGTCACTATCAAGGAGAGCTTCTTTAATACCGCTACGGAGGTGGGGACTGTAACGGTGGTGAAGAGCGGCACTGCCACTATCAAGGAGAGCTTCTTTAATACTGCTACAGAGGTGGCGACTGTTACTATCAAGGAGAGCTTCACCGAGACCGCGACGGAGACGGCAACCGCGGTGGCGACGACGGCAGTCACGTTGCGGGAAACGATACTAATGGACAAGAGCTTCACTGCTACCATTCCTGCGCCAACTACCGTTCGAGAGACGATAACCGTGACCAATACTCCGCCGGTACAAGTCCAGACACAAATCCAGACACAGCTCATCACCAGCCTGGCCACACAAGTCCAGACACAGACAATAACCTCCGTGTCGGTACTTATTCCAGTGCCGGTGATTATCACGGCAACTTCGACAGTGTATAACACCGCGTTCCCACCCCCGTCCATGGTCACAGTGACAAACCCGGCGGAAACAAGGACGATAACGTTCCCTGCCCAAACCGTCAGCGAGACTCAGACCGAGACCACGACTGCTACCGAGACTACAACCGCCACCGAGACCACGACAACCACCGAGACCACGACAACAACGGCTAAGGAAACGGTCTTTAACACCCAAATACTCCCGGCGCAGTTCATCACTGTACCTTCGCCAACAACGCAGACAGTTACGGCTACCTCCACAACCACAACCACAATCACAAGCACTACCACGTCCATATCTACAAGTATCATTGTATCTCCCAGTGTGCCATGCCCACTAATGACCACCACATCGACGACCACTTCGACAGAGACTACAACCACAACTACGACTACAACCACAACCACAACGACAACTACAACTAGTACAATAACTACAACAACTACGACTCCAACTACAATCACTTCGACCCGTGAGATAACCTCCATCGCAGCAGCAGTAACCATAACCGCCCCTGCCCCTCCAGCGCCCACCCGGTCTGGTATTATCCTGGGTTCGCACGGGCAGCTGGACCGGATAAAAGACAGAGGACTCTGGTTGGAACCCTTGAAAATTATTTTCCCCTGTATGGCAGGTTGGTGTATTATGGTTGCGTTGCTGTGGAAGCTGTGTTTGGTGGGGTCGGCTAGTGCTATAGCGGGAGGTGCGGCAGCGGGAGGTGCGGCTGCTGGTGGAGCTGCTGCCGGCGGAGCTGCCGGCGGTGCGGCTGGTGCGGTTGGTGGAGCTGGCGGAGCCGGTGGGCTTGGAGGGATTGGAGGACTTGGGGCGGGGGCAGGTAGAGTATATGGCTAGGGCGGGGGCTAGATACGCTTTTTTCCTTTGTTTCGCCCCGAGCATGATTGAATTAATTAATGTAATGATATGATATGAGTACAGGGATACGGAGTTATATTTTTAATGATTAATTATGAATCGGATCTGGAATTTGGGGGTCGAGATATGATACCGGCAATCTTAGGATGAAATCCAATTGCATATGTTTTTCTTTTTTTTTTTCCTGCATAAGTTACAATCTAACCTAAAAATGCACGATTAATTACCTTGCTATTTTTTTCCTTCACTTTATCATACTTCCCACCCCCCTCCCGCCTATCATAATTTCATCATTCCGCTTTCATTTCGAGGGGTCGGAAATTTGGGTACAGTATTGCGCAGAAGTGCGTAACTTTAACCAACTAATCCGAGCGATCCCTCCACATAAAAAAAACCCCAGCCTATCGCCCGGGCCTATTCCGTCATGCATCCAACCGAATACCATAACTTACCCCTCCCCCTCCATCTTCTCCTCCTCCTCCCATGCCAGATTCAGCCAGGCTCAATCAATTCTTTCAGGCGAGATTTTCCAAATAAACCCTGCTCTGTGCCTTTACAAAGTACCGGTACCGGTAACCACTGGTTCACAACAACACAAAAGGACCCACTTTCCCTCTTCAGCAGATCCCTCACTTTTGATTATGTTATCAGCACGCGGCGGCGGCATCCAATTGCCAGCCCTGCGTCGGCGAACTGTGCGATTTCCGAATGCGGCTTAGGCGAAGCGCTTAGACCTCGCCCTCATGCTTAATTCAACCGCAAAAGATACCCAGATACTTCGAGTTGCCTCTCGATCGATCTTAAGGTAGAACGAGCTGCAACTTGGGGATTTTTCAAAAGTGCCCACCGGTAAATCTGTTTGATAGGTTGTAATCCGGGCGGCGAGATTGTTTCCTATTTATCATGTTATCGTACCGTACAGTACCTACCGTATCTAGAGGGAAGAGAGAGTTAACTCAGTGGAGAAGAAAAATAAAAGGCGTAAAAACCACCAACATTGTTCTTCCAAGCGTTCAGATTACTATTTTAGGAACTCTTTTTTTTTCTTCTTTTCTTCTTGATTCTCCGCATTTAATCAACATGATAGAGCCAACAGACGGCCACCAACGAAGCCCGAATTTCCGGATACCTTTTTGAAAAATCCCACAACAACTACAAGTAACTAACCTGGATCCCGGAGCGTGCGCAATAAACAAATCGAGCGAAGCGCACTGCGCATGTCTCACTATAGCTCCCACTTTTTTTCTGCAAAAGGTGGGTGTGTGAGGGGAGTGACAGGAACTCACTCACTTCCTTCTCCAGTCCAATCGGAGTGGACGGATCCTGACGTATCGTAAAAGTGCACTTTTTTCGGTGCGGCAGACTTTCCCACTATGGATTTTTTGTCTTAGAATTCCCCCTCCCCTCTCTCTCTTGTACGACGGAAGTTTTCCTAATACAGTACCGGTAGTAACTTAGAGTATGATATGATATGATAGGCGTCTGATTTTTCCCCCAACTTTTTTTTTTTTTTTTGTCATTTAAAAAATTAATTTAATGTGTGACGAACAAACTTTTACTGTACGAGTACTTTGTGTGATTCGAAGGCTAACTTAGCGAATAAATGACATGTCTTAGGTTTTGGCTCTCTGCTGAATGAATGAATGTTGTGGTCGTACCTGCTGCCACACGTCACTCTTTTGGAGTAACATGACTGATGGTCGGTGGGCTCCCCGCATTCGTACCGTACGAGTACTTGTAAGAGGGTCTTGGATTGGTCAAGCGCTCGAGTAGAACTCGTAGACGTGAGCGACAGGTATGTAATGAATGAGTGATGTGCCAGCATAAGACATAAGACATCTCAGTACGCCACGCCCGTTCCCCTCCGAGTGTCATGGCAAACAAAAGCTTGAGTGCCGAAAGCCGAGCCGTAAGTTCACTAATTCAATTCCTCTCTTGACTTCGGAGGTCTCCCGTTTTTTTTTTCTTCGGCCATCTGTTTCTTTCCCTTCAGCAGACTCCACTAGTGTCGCTCTAGTTTCGCGCTCCCGATTTCGCAGCCCTTGTAAGTACCTAGTAACAACCCCAGGACTCATAGAGCCTCTCCGGCTATTTGTCTCACCTTGGAGATAAACAACCCCCCTCTTAAATCATAGATTTACCGATCGTCGGCATCTTCCGTTGCGAGGGAGGGAGGGGACCTGATTCAGATTCAGAGGACCGGTGATATGATACCGTAGGTGCCTGCAGAGAGCTAAAACCTGTTCCAAAAGCAAAATGCCTCAATGTCCATTGGACTTTGTGCCATTTCTCCACTCATCCGGAGAATTGGAGTACCAGTCATAAACGAGCACTCGGTGGTGGTAAATTGGCGAATTAGAAAAAGGTTTGTTATTTATTGGGTGGGTGCTCTGCTTCGATATTGGCGAGATGATCTGCGTGTTCAGGATGGTAAGTGATGATTATTGATGCCGTAAATAGGTGGGAGATACAGGTACGGTCGCGAACAGGAAAAATATACACCTGGTCCAAACATACGGTCCCCATTGATTGGCTCGTAGGTAAGGATTACTGAGGTCCAACCAATTAGCAGCGAACTATATCTGCCAGAGGTGTATTATATATTTTCTTGTTTCGCGATTGTATCGTATCAACTCGTCGAATTGAGTACCGGTGTTTCTGTGTAGGGCTATGATCTCCGCTCTGAGACAAAGATTCGCTAGATAACCTAGTGCTGAATAGGAAAGGCATAGGAAGATCTCCTGCGCTGCTGTCGGGATGTCTCGAGCTCTTGTTGACCTATGATCTACCGCTACCTAAAATCCCCAGATCAATTGCCAAGGCGCTACCTTATTTGACGAGTGAATACGGTATTGTCACCGTGGTATTTGGATTTCAGGATCAACCGGTAGGTTGTCTCCGCCAGAGTCGGTGATTTGGAACCATAAGAGACTGCCTGCCAGCTCAGTGAGCGCCTTTCCCGAACGACAACAGAAATTTTCTAGGAAATCTTTAGTTCGCGTCCTTGAATTTAGAAGGGGATTAGAGAAGGAATATTGCGAGAGGAGGGACAAGTAGAGTAAACTTCTGGGTGGATGTCGCGATGCCACGATGGCTGAAAAATTTGCCTGTCTTGATTTTCTGAAAGGTTAGGATGGCTCCCGATGGATAGAAGGATAACGCTTGGGGGTGAGGGGGAGGCAGCTCCTATAGCTGCGGCCATAAAGAATTGCAGCGTAACCACTAAAATAAAAAGCTACAACCACCACCGCCAGCAGGAGGCACGGATCCTCCTAAAGCTTAATTTGCCGAGAGCCAATCATCCGGGAATGTCAGAAAACCCTTTTAGGCCGCTTAGTGTTTCAAGGAGAACATAGGATAGCAGAATTAAACCTATCAGAAGAATAGTGACGCTAACCGATTGGCGCAGAGCAAACAAACACCTGTAGGATAGTCTAAATCTCTCTGGAATGCCGTAGCTCCAGAGGCAAATGCCCATCCGGATTACTCGCAATATCGAAGCGTTTTTAAAAAGGACTGCTATTGCAGACGGACAAAATTTGGCACTTTTCTTGAATCTGGGTGGTATATACAATAGCAGTTCTTTTTAAAAACGCTTGGACATTGCGAGTATTTGAATCCCGCGGTGTGCCCATTCAATTTGTGTGGGGAGGATTTATCCGAGGACCAAAGAATCTCTCTACATTCTTCGTTGCCTATCATACTAAATATATTTGATTAACTTACACACCAATGCTTAAGCCCTGAATATGTTCTGGTTATGCCGATAACATCTAATTGAAGGACAAGAGGTAGACATACTATCAAAGCTGTCTACATGGGTACGAATATCCACCATGGATTTCCTAAAGTCCCACTGGCACGATCTCGTCTCTTTAGAAGTTGGATATCCTCTCACTCACTGCACCCCACGTACCAGCTCCCCCAATTTGGAGATCACCACCTCTCCCACAGCTAAAATTTCAAACGATACATCAAAAAGGCGAAGAGTGTAAACACTTTGATAATTCTATCCCGGGCTCATAACCTGAAAGTCCAAATCCAGCAGCGAGAATGACTCTAAGCCGGTGGGTCACATTCCCTCATTTCTCTGCACAATTTCTCCGATTCCAGATTTAAGTGCACAATTTGAATCTTGTTTATGCAGGGTGACACACTCGTTGCTGGATCCAAGACTTGCTGCCTCCATACAGGTATGATAGTTCGATCGCAGCGACATGCATGAGAAAACAGTGGGGGGGAAATGATTTTTTTAGCGATGGTGGATGATTCGTTAGTAATCGATATCAAAGAATATAAATCGGCTACTTATGGATATAGTCTGCTAAGGAGCTGTCTGGGCTTTCCTTCTACACTCCCGGCACTTGCGTAGACGCCACCGTGAAAGAGCGCAGGGGGATGAAAGTTCCCGAATCGGTGGATGGGAGCTGCTAACGCGGTGGGAAAAATAAGGACAACAAGATTCGCAAAGTTAGTTCTGCCTAGGACCTAAGTGGGATCCCAGGCGTGAACACCTACGGTATTCTACCTATGATACGGCCTGTAGGCAGCAAGGAGAAGTAATGGCAAACATAATCACACAACCGCCTCTGCCCAAAAACTTATTTGATGAAAAAAAAGTTCAAAAGGATTCCATCAAAAAGGCAATGGGTCTGGAGAAAGAAAAAAAGCAGAATCCTTATTTAACTCGAATTTTTCATGTTTCCGGAATAAATTTAGAAGAGATTGGTGGCTTTCTGATATTTCAGAAAAGAAAACAAAAAAGAATAAAAAAGAAGGGAGGAATTGGATTTTGGTATGATAGAATTTGCCTACGATATCGTACCACCCCCACTTCCATGCTTCCTCTCCGGGGCTAAAGGGACTTTTTTTATCGAGTGAGATGTGGTGAAGAATGGAAATAGGTATAATAACTTAATCCAAGGAAAGGAAAACAAAGGGAGGAGAGAGAAAAAAGATAATATGGGGGTGAGGGGGGAATGTGAAATGGGTGCTGTTTCGACTACTGATATACCTGGTAATCTTATGTACTGTTCAGCACTGTAAGCTTGAGAAGTGCGATCTGCTTGTATTCGTCTGGTGAGGCGATTAGATGCCAAGGTGCTGGGTTAGTGCAGTATAGTACCGGTGTGGAGCTGTGAGCTAGGGCGCTCGTCATAGGGTAGTTTTAACAGCCAAGAGAGCGTTTGCGCGCCCACTAAACACCCCATATTGTATATAGCTTGGCATGCAGAGTTTTCTGCATGTAGACAACCACGCTCTTCCCTTAGTTAAACAAAACCAACCGACACCCAGGCAATCAACAAATAGAGATCGTTCCATCTATTTCAATTGGGTCCATTTCTTTCTCTGTCATCTTACCCTTGTTCAGTCAATTAAGCAATACGGCATCAGAGCATTTCACCATCGATATATTATCCGGCATAGTAGGAGGTCACAGCAACACACACGCAGGGTGGATCCGGCACGCGCGACACACCATCCAACTCAAGGGCAGTCAGTCAGGGAGCCCGTCACCGGTACAATACAGCGCAGATCTTATTTCAACATCATGTGCTTATCCTAGCTATACTATGCCTGTCCGGCGTCCAGAAATCTTAGGTCTTTCGCCAAGCACTATCCATACCTCGCTCTTCCGGAAAAAAAAGAAAAGGCTTACAAGACAAAAATAGGGAGAGCGTAGCTAACCAAAGCGAGAATAGCTAAAACGTCCATGAGGGGTGTGCAGTGATTTGGGGTTGGGGTTGTAGTTCGGCCAATGGAACCTCCTCCAAAGGACATATAGCAGAACCAGTATCGGAGTATGATAAGCTGTAAAGGAGACCACTGGGGACTGCTGGGTAGTAGTGGGGAGAATCGCGCGGAGGAGATATGCTAGGTGATTACGAACCTGGGGCGGGTGTTTCTCGCTTATCGTCTATTCCTACCTAATTGCTTGTGACGTTAATAGCCTTGCTATACTATACCCTATTGCCCACAAAACATAATGCGGATATTAGCCTGACGCATAATGGAAATGGGGAACGGGAAACATGAAAATAGGGTGAAGTCTAACTAGGATTCTAAGGGAAGAAAAGGCCGAAGAGAGAAGCCTAAAAGTCCTATTTCACAGGTACTCGCCACGGGCGATTCAGGTGTAAACAGGCTCTAATAAGTGGGCATTTTCTTTTTTTTCTATCTGGCTATTTGAGATTTACCGAATGTATCAACTAACGAGGAAGGAAGGAAGAATGTGAAAGGACCAAAGGGAAGAGATGAATAAGAGAGGTGGCTATAAAACACCGGTCAACTGCGAATAAGGGGATTATCTAAGCGCTTCTAGGATGGGTCTGAGATTTCTTTCGACGGTAGTAAAACTTTAGGGGGTAGATGGAAAGAGGTTGAGACTACTGGGGTGATTGGGTTGAGAGGCCGCTATCTGCGGGTTTGGAAATAGAATTCTGGGGGTCCAATAACCTCGGCTGTGTATGGTGAGCTGCCAAAAGGGGGGCAGGTTGGCTATTAAAGAGTTTGTCGTGTCGGTATTAGGATTATGAGATCTGATTTGCATTTCCGCCACACTCGTCCCGAGGCAGAGGAGAGGGCTCGAGGGATGTCGAACCACCACGATGTACTGCGGCGCAATTGACATTGCCCCGCCCTCGTGGGAACCTCACAACTCCATATCGTTTGGATAGGGCTAGCGATTGCGGGGTTTAGTTCGTGTTATCCGGCATAGTGGTGTGGGTGTTTTTCCGTTCCATAAGCATCTTTACTATCCTCTCATGCCCTTCCTTAGCCGCCCACGATATTGGCGTCTGGCCATATTGGGTATCTGCCTGGTTGGGATCGATGTGCTCTCGTTCCAAAAGCATCTTTACTATTCCTTTATTTCCGTTCTTAGCCGCCTACGAGAGTGGTGTTTGGCCATATTTGGTGTCTGCCCGGTTGGGATTGACGCGCTCTCGTTCTAAAAGCATCTTTACTACCCCTTCATGTCCAAACATAGCCACCGACGAGAGTGGTGTTCGGCTAGATTCAGTGTCCACCGGTTCGGGGTTGACATCTTCTCGTTCCAAAAGGATTTTTACTACCCCCCTCATGTCCTTTCTTAGCCGCCTACGAGAGTGGCGTTTGGCCACATTCGGTGTCTGCCTGGTCGGGATTGACGCCCTCTCGCTCCAAAAGCATCTTTACTACCCCCTCATGCCACTCCTCAACCGCCCATGAGAGTGGTATCCGGCTATATTTAATGTCTACCTGGTTGGGATTGACGTCCTCGCGTTCCAAAAGCGGTTTTACTATCTCCTCACGCCCGGTCTTAGCCGCCTATGGGAGTGGTGTTTGGCTATAATTGGTGACTCCCTGGTTGGGATTGACGTCCTCTCGTTGCAAAAGCCTCTTTACTATCCCGTCGTGCCCATTCTCGGCCGCCCACGAGAGAGGAGTGTGGTCAAGTTTAGTGACTACTTGGTTAGGATTGACGCCCTCCTGTTCCAAAAGAATCTTTACTAGCTCCTCCTGCCTCCATGTAGCTGCCCACGAGAGTGGCGTTGAGCCCCATTTGGTGTTGAGCCCCATTTGGTGTCTGCTGTTGAAATTTCGTCATACCTCCTAGTATATTTCATGACACAACTGTGTATTCCTTTACTTAGTTTGTGTTTCGGCTCCACCTGTACACCGCTTACATTACTACAGCTAAGATATATTTTATAGTGTTTTATTGTTATTTTAGGATTTAACATGGACTCTCCTATCCGGTGTTCAGGATTTTATACATCTCTTATGCACCATTGTTGGTTATGATATTTTTAATATTCTCACCACACCCTTATAGTTTCACACATATTGTTTAAGATTTACTTGGAAGGATCTCAGGGTCAAACATGTTCGCACTTATGTTTCTTTCATTGTTTTCCCTATATTTTTCTTGCGTGTATGGGAGTGCACTTTCTTATAAATAAGGTTGCTACCCCCCACCTTGCTTAGAATAACGTCATTCACGGGGAACCGGCTCTTCACCCAGATCCGGCTCGCCCCTGATTGCGCAATTGGTCTCACTTGCACGAGGGGGTCCTAGCACCTCTCCCAAGCAACCAGCAATTAAATTTCAAGATCCTATACCTTCTAAAACCGTAAACCCTCAATAGTAATAAAAGAAAGTGCTATTTGAACTCCAATTAATGGAATACAATCCCTCCCACCAATAATTAGCCCCTGCCTCTCAGCCAGAGTGACTCCCCCCCACCCCCCCACCAGAGCCAGCCATACTATCCTCCCCAACCTCCAATGCCTCCATCTCTTCCCATAGGTCGTCAGCCTCATCGCTTAGAGGCAACAGAGTGGAACTGGGAGTCGCCGGAGAAGAGTCACCAGTAGGAGCAGCCTGGAGCATAGTCCGCTTTTGCTGGATTCGTAGAGCACCAGGCCCGCCAGATTCCTTGGACCTCTTACGGGCTGCCTTGACTGCATCTACTCTTTCCCGCTACTCCCGCAGTTCAAGCACAGTCTCCAATGTCACTACTGTGGCTGAGGTTAGCTCCCGGCGGTCCGACGTCTTAGCCTTCCTCTCCTTCCCTACTAATAGGCGTATTCCTAGCACCCATCTCAATAAGACCTTCCTTGAAGATTTCAAACGACTAGTTGATCGACTGCTACGGTGGCACTTCAGATAGGCTGTGCTTGCGAATATGAGGGGGCAAGGAGAGTCATGTTGTGATTCTGATTCAGATTAACCCAGTGTTCCCAAGCATCCAGTCCGTCCGTCTTTCGCCTAGGACGGGACGGACGCCAAGTTTGAGACCTTTGGACGGGACGGACGGCCGGGCCCTATAGGTGTCTTAGTTTATGTTTCATTTTCGAATTTCATGAGCATTGCAAGTGCCAGGGATAAAGTTTCCGAACAGTTAATTTAGGTTAACCCGCAAAATAAACCCTGTCTCGTACGAAAACTTTACCTATGGCACTTGTATGTCAGTATTATTAAGAAGTGAAACATTTTTATTCTAATGTAGAGAAGCTCAGGCTCTACTATCATGTATCAAATTTCGCTATCTATCAACTAAAGAAAATAAAAGAGTAAATACGGCACCGAAAGGGCAACAGTGGGAGAGGGGACAATGATAGCGAGCAAGGTAGGCAACTTACAGGTGACGCCCCTCCTTATGCAGGACGGTAGGTAACCTACAGGTGACGCCCGTCTTTATGCAGGACGGTAGGTAACCTACAGGTGACGCCCGTCCTCATGCAGGACGCCCGTCCTGAGTAGGTACCTACCGGAAGTTACCATTTCCAAAAGAGACTGCCCGTCAACCTACAGTCCTGCGGTCTTTACAAAAGACGGACGCCGTGGACGGGACTACGCCAGGGCCCTGGCGTCCGGACGGGACGGTTGGGAACACTGGATTAACCTCCCGGGTTGGATATGATCGGTGAAAGTATGAGTGGTCCGAAGGCTGGTGAAAGGAGGGAATTTGAGCTCTTCAGTCTGGTAGTATTATCAACCGGACCGAGCCGAACTGCAGAACAAGGCAATTGTAATTAATGGTTTTAGAATACGGCAGTGTCTATGATACAATAATATTGTCGGGTTATTAGATGGTGAGTGTGGGCTGCTCGGTAAATTCTAAGAAAATCTTTAAGTTGTTGCTATTGTTCCCAGCTGTTCAGTACGTCCATCTTCAGGGTAAGACGAAATGGACTACTGCTTATAGGCCATCATTGTAGAGGTGCTAGGATGAATTACACCCGGGAAAATGAGATCTGGAGGGACTCTACAGATTAATAGTCCTAGCGCTTGGGCCTCTGGAACTGTATAGTACTAGCCCATGATGAAATCATGCCACCTCCCAATCAATTATTAAACATCATGAGAAATCACTCGTGCTATCCGCTACTTCCCTTTTGGGAAAATCAGTGTTATGGCAGCACTGGTACACCTCTCTCTTTCGTTCCTTCCTCTCCTTCGTGCTTCCTCTTCACTTCCTCAAGTCTTTCCTTTCATTAGCTATCAAAATCAATTATGGCTTTCATCTCCGCTTAATACAAACATTGTGTTTCCACTCAAGCCGTTCTTCTCCACTGTGTAAACCTTCACCATTGATCATTACCTCCGCATTGAATGTTTTCAACAATTCTCTGCCTATCCTTTCATCAACTATCGCAATCAATTATGGCTTTCATCTCCGCTTAATATAAACTTTGTGTTTCTACTCAAGCCGTTCCGCTCCACTGCAGAAACCTTTGCTATTGATCATTACTTCCGCATCGAATATTTTCAACGGTATAATAATCCCAGTAGTAGAACGCTGTATTGGTAGTACTGAGGAGCGCGAGTAATAGGAAGCGCAATCGTATGGAGGAGCACAGAAGTGTGGACAAGCGGGGACACTAGGGCATGAACGGATGTATAGGGCATGAACGGATGTATAGGGCATGAACGGATGTATAGGGCATGAACGGATTTATAGGGCATGAGTGGAGCGGAGATATAGGGTAATATATGTACGAGCAGAGTTTTCACTACTTAAGTGATCTTTAGCTAGTGACCTCCGTAGAGCAAACACACCTCAACCTTTTCCACCGTCAGCACGATTCTACTTCATCTGCACTTCCACTAGATCTTTTTAGCTCAATTAAATTCAATGTTTCCAATCATGAGGCCCTCTGCCCCTGAGCACAATGTGTTCCTCCATCGAGAAAGCGGGTTTCGAAGCATTGCTGGACTGAGAGCGACTCGCGGAATCACGAATAATACATTTCATAAAATGGTTCTGATAAATTTTAGATTTTATCAACCCCAATACACTCTCCGCCAGTGTTCCCAACCGTCCAGGGCCCCGATAGGGCCCGGCGGACGGACTGCCAAGAGCCCTGGACGGGACGGGACGACGAAATACGTCCCGTCCCCGTCCGTAAAATGA